>Ga0268266_10000142_pt1 | contig 138183 bp, 124 predicted proteins | sample KBSS13metaG_FD_190356 | JGI IMG/M metagenome (GOLD analysis project Ga0268266, IMG submission 190356) | Switchgrass rhizosphere microbial communities from Kellogg Biological Station, Michigan, USA - KBS S1-3 metaG (SPAdes) (version 2) | ecosystem: Host-associated > Plants > Roots >...
TACGCTGCCGTCCGCATTCCTGTACCCGCTGGAAGGGTACACATTCGAAGGGTACAGGAATGCGGACGGCAGCGTAGGCACCAAGAATCTACTCGGTATCACCACCAGCGTGCACTGTGTGGCAGGCGTGGTGGATTACGTGGTGAAAATCATTGAGCGCGACCTGCTGCCGAAATACCCGAATGTCGACGGCGTGGTAGGTCTGAACCATTTGTACGGCTGCGGCGTGGCCATCAATGCTCCGGCGGCCGTGGTACCGATTCGTACCATCCATAATATCGCCCTGAACCCGAATTTCGGTGGCGAAGTGATGGTCATTGGTCTGGGTTGCGAAAAGCTGCAGCCAGAGCGTCTGTTGCAGGGCACCGAAGATGTGAATGCCATTCCGGTCGACGAGGCCAGCATTGTTCGTTTGCAGGATGCGCATCACGTCGGATTCCGTTCAATGGTTGACGATATCCTTCAGGTGGCGGAGCGCCATCTGGAAAAACTGAACCAGCGCCAGCGCGAGACCTGCCCGGCATCAGAGCTGGTGATAGGCACCCAGTGCGGCGGCAGCGATGCGTTTTCAGGCGTCACGGCGAACCCGGCGGTGGGCTATGCCTCGGATCTGTTTGTCCGCTGTGGCGCCACGGTGATGTTCTCCGAAGTGACCGAAGTGCGTGATGCCATCCATCTGCTCACCCCACGCGCCATCAATGAAGAGGTGGGCAAACGCCTGCTTGAGGAGATGGCCTGGTACGATAACTATCTCGACATGGGACAAACCGATCGCAGCGCCAACCCCTCTCCGGGCAATAAAAAAGGCGGTCTGGTGAACGTGGTGGAAAAAGCCCTCGGCTCGATTGCCAAATCCGGCCAGAGCGCCATTGTTGAAGTGCTCTCCCCGGGCCAGCGCCCCACCAGACGCGGCCTGATTTACGCCGCGACCCCTGCCAGCGACTTCGTCTGTGGCACACAGCAGGTGGCATCCGGCATTACGGTGCAGGTCTTTACCACCGGGCGCGGCACGCCGTACGGGCTGATGGCGGTACCGGTGATTAAAATGGCCACCCGTACCGAGCTGGCAAACCGCTGGTATGACCTAATGGATATCAACGCAGGCACCATTGCCACTGGCGAAGAGAGTATTGAGGATGTCGGCTGGAAGCTGTTCCACTTCATTCTGGACGTGGCAAGCGGCCGTAAGAAGACATTCTCCGATCAATGGGGGTTACATAACCAGCTGGCGGTGTTTAACCCGGCACCGGTGACGTGATCGTTTTCCCCCTCTCCCAAAGAGAGGGGGGCAACTTATCCCTTCACCAACACCACATCTATCCCGCTCTTACGCAACCCTTCCAGGCTCTCAGGCGGAATCCCTTCATCGACGATAATCATATCGATTCTCTGGGTATCGATGATTTTATGCAGGCTCGAACGGTTAAATTTGCTGGAGTCAGTGACCACGATAATACGCTCTGCCACCTCGCACATCCGCCGGTTCAGTCGGGCTTCATCTTCATTGTGGGTACTGACGCCGCGATCGAGGTCGATGGCGTCGACCCCCAGAAAAAGCAGATCAAAGTGGTAATTCTGTAAGGACTGCTCAGCCTGATCGCCGTAAAAGGATTGCGACTGGCGGCGCAAGTGCCCACCGGTCATCAGCAGCTCCACCCCTTCCGCTTCCAGTAATGCATTCGCCACGTTCATTCCGTTGGTCATGGCAATCACATCCGTGTGCTGACGCAGCATACGGGCGATTTCAAACGTCGTGGTCCCGGAATCCAGAATGATGCGATGACCCGGCTTCACCAGCGCGGCGGCCGCCTGCGCGATACTGCGCTTAACTGCAGTATTGAGCGAACTTTTGTCCTCCACGGAGGGTTCAGTACCAGGCGCATTGCCTTCACAAATCAGCGCTCCGCCATAAGCACGAACGGCAATGCCCTGCTTCTCAAGAAACGCCAGGTCGTTACGGATCGTCACCGTGGAAACGCCATATAAATGAGAAAGATCGTTAACCTGCACGCTTCCCTGTGCCCGCAACCGCTGAATGATCTGCTCTCGCCTTTCACTGGTGCCGGTGACGCGCTTCTCCGCGGATGAATCGGTGCTGCTCATGCGAGCTCCTTAATAAATGGTCTTTCGTTTCATTTCGTTTTGTCTATTAACTCCTTTCTTTTATGGGAATGCAAGCCCTGCCTGCTTCCAGTCAGCGCACTCTCTCGTCGCTGAAACCTTTCATTATGTTTCTTTTGTGAAACAGATCGGAAAACTATTATCTTTCGTTTTATTTTTATACCACCATGATGCAGGATTAAATGAAACAAAACGAAAGATGAAAACCATCACCATCCGAAATGGAGAGGAAAGTGAAACATCTGACAGAAATGGTGGAACAACATAAACGGGGGAATGCGAACGGGATTTATGCCGTTTGTTCCGCACATCCACTGGTACTTGAAGCCGCAATTCGTTACGCCCAACTGCATCACACGCCGCTGCTGATTGAAGCCACCTCTAATCAGGTGGATCAATTTGGCGGTTACACCGGTATGACACCCGCCGATTTTCACGGGTTCGTCTGTAAGCTGGCGGAATCCCTTGGTTTCCCGACATCGCAACTGATCCTCGGCGGCGATCATTTAGGGCCAAACCGCTGGCAAAACCTGCCTGCCCGGCAGGCGATGGCGAATGCCGAGGATCTGATCAGAAGCTACGTCGCTGCCGGGTTTAAAAAGATCCACCTCGACTGCAGCATGTCCTGCGAAGACGATCCAGTACCGTTAACCGACGCCATCGTTGCCGAGCGCGCGGCGCGCCTGGCGAAAATTGCGGAGAAAACCAGCCAGGCGCACGCTGAGGTCGCTGACCTGGTCTATGTCATCGGTACGGAAGTGCCGGTTCCGGGCGGCGCGCATGAAACGCTCACCGAGCTTGCCGTCACGACCCCAGAAGCCGCGCGTGCCACCCTTGAAACTCACCGCCACGCGTTCGAGAAAGAAGGGTTAAGCGACATCTGGCCACGCATTATTGGCCTGGTGGTTCAGCCTGGCGTTGAGTTTGACCACGCACATGTGTGTGACTATCAACCGCAAAACGCCGTCGCCCTGAGCCATATGGTTGAAGCTTACGACACGCTGATATTTGAAGCGCACTCTACTGACTACCAGACACCGCAGGCGCTGCGCCAGCTGGTGAAAGATCACTTCGCCATCCTCAAAGTTGGCCCGGCACTGACCTTTGCCCTGCGTGAAGCGTTATTCTCGCTGGCCGCCATTGAAGAAGAGTTGCTGCCTGCAAAAGCCTGTTCGGGCCTGCGCCATGTCCTGGAAAACGTGATGCTCGATCGCCCCGAATACTGGCAAAGCCATTATCACGGTGATGGCAATGCGCGACGCCTGGCACGCGGGTATAGCTACTCCGATCGGGTGCGCTATTACTGGCCGGACAGCCAGATCGACGAAGCCTTTGCGCGACTGGTACGCAACCTGGCAGACGAACCGATCCCGCTGCCGCTGATCAGCCAGTACCTGCCGTTGCAGTACAGCAAAGTTCGCGAGGGTGCTCTCAAGTCGACACCACGGGACCTCATCCTCGACCACATTCAGGACATACTCCAGCAGTACCATGCCGCCTGCGAAGGCGTAACGACTCAAAACGCATAATTAAAAAGAGGAAAGCGCTATGCCAAACATTGTCTTATGCCGCATCGATGAACGCCTGATCCACGGTCAGGTAGGTGTGCAATGGGTTGGGTTTGCGGGGGCCAACCTGGTGCTGGTCGCTAATGATGAAGTCGCTGAGGATCCGGTTCAACAAAACCTGATGGAGATGGTGCTCGCAGAAGGGATCGCCGTGCGTTTCTGGTCGCTGCAAAAAGTGATCGACAACATTCATCGCGCTGCCGAGCGCCAGAAAATTCTGCTGGTCTGCAAATCACCCGCGGATTTTCTGACGCTGGTCGAAGGCGGCGTGCCCATCACCCGTATCAACGTAGGAAACCTGCATTACGCCAGTGGCAAAAAACAAATTGCCAAAACGGTCTCTGTCGATGCGAACGATATCGCCGCATTTAACGGCCTGAAAGCCGCCGGAGTGGAATGCTTCGTTCAGGGTGTTCCGACTGAGACTGCTTTGGATCTCTTTAAACTGCTCTGAGGGATTCACAATGGAAATTAGTCTCTTGCAGGCATTCGCGCTGGGCATTCTCGCCTTTATCGCGGGCCTGGATATGTTTAACGGGTTAACACACATGCACCGCCCGGTGGTGCTCGGGCCGCTGGTTGGCCTCATTCTGGGCGATCTGCACACCGGTATTTTAACGGGCGGTACGCTGGAGCTGGTCTGGATGGGGCTGGCTCCGCTGGCCGGTGCGCAACCGCCAAACGTCATTATCGGCACGATTGTCGGCACCACGTTTGCGATCAGCACCGGTGTGAAGCCGGATGTCGCCGTTGGGGTCGCAGTCCCGTTTGCGGTTGCGGTACAGATGGGGATCACTTTCCTGTTCTCCGTCATGTCCGGAGTGATGTCTCGCTGTGACCGCATGGCAGCCAATGCGGACACGAACGGCATCGAAAGGGTGAACTATCTGGCACTGCTGGCGCTCGGTATCTTCTATTTTCTGTGTGCCTTCCTGCCGATCTACTTTGGCGCTGAACACGCGAAAACCGCCATTGATGTGCTGCCGGAACGTCTGATTGACGGCCTCGGCGTCGCCGGCGGCATCATGCCCGCGATTGGCTTCGCCGTATTGCTGAAAATCATGATGAAAAACGTCTATATCCCTTACTTTATCATCGGCTTTGTTGCCGCAGCCTGGTTGAAACTGCCGGTGCTGGCGATTGCCGCGGCTGCGCTGGCAATGGCGCTGATTGACCTGATGCGTAAATCGCCTGAACCGGCGACACCTGCAGCCCAGAAAGAGGAATTCGAAGATGGCATCTAATCAAACTACGCTGCCTGGCGTTTCTGACCACGAAGAGACGCTGCTCACGGGCGTGAATGAAAACGTCTATGAAGATCAACATATTGGTGCCGAGCTGACGAAAAAGGATATTAACCGTGTCGCCTGGCGTTCGATGCTGCTGCAGGCCTCGTTTAACTATGAACGTATGCAGGCTTCCGGCTGGCTGTATGGCCTCCTGCCCGCGCTGAAAAAGATCCATACCAACAAGCGGGATCTGGCCCGCGCCATGAAAGGCCATATGGGCTTCTTCAATACGCATCCATTTCTGGTGACATTTGTCATTGGCATCATCCTGGCGATGGAACGCTCCAAGCAGGATGTCAACAGTATCCAGAGCACCAAGATTGCCGTGGGGGCACCGCTTGGCGGCATTGGCGATGCCATGTTCTGGCTTACGCTATTGCCAATTTGCGGCGGGATCGGCGCAAGCCTTGCCCTGCAAGGCTCCATACTGGGTGCGGTGGTCTTTATTGTGCTGTTTAACGTAGTGCATCTTGGCCTGCGTTTTGGCCTGGCACATTACGCCTACCGGATGGGTGTGGCAGCCATCCCGCTGATTAAAGCCAATACCAAAAAGGTCGGTCACGCGGCTTCCATCGTGGGGATGACGGTCATTGGCGCGCTGGTGGCAACCTACGTACGTCTCAACACCACGCTTGAAATCAAGGCCGGGGATGCGGTGGTCAAGCTGCAAGCCGATGTTATCGACAAACTGATGCCCGCTTTCCTGCCGCTGGTCTATACCCTGACCATGTTCTGGCTGGTTCGTCGCGGCTGGACCCCACTGCGCCTGATCGGTATCACCGTGGTGCTGGGGGTTGTCGGTAAGTTCTGTCACTTCCTGTAAAGCAAAGAGGTCGCAATGTTAGGCATTATTTTGACGGGTCACGGCGGGTTTGCCAGCGGGCTTGAACAGGCGATGAAGCAAATCCTCGGCGAGCAGCCGCAGTTTATCGCCATCGATTTTCCTGAAAGCTCCACCACCGCGCGGCTGACCGCGCAGCTTGAACAGGCAGTCAGTGAACTGGACGAGCAGCACGATATTGTGTTTCTCACCGATCTGCTCGGGGGGACGCCGTTCCGGGTGGCATCAACACTCGCCATGAAAAGACCCGGCAGCGAAGTGATTACCGGTACAAACCTGCAACTGTTGCTTGAGATGGTACTGGAGCGCGACGGGTTAAGCAGCGAAGCCTTTCGTCTGCAGGCCCTGGAATGCGGGCATCGCGGCCTGACTAGCCTGGTGGATGAGCTGGGGCGCTGTCGTGAGGAAGCCCCCGCTGAGGAAGGGATATGAGTCAGGTGCTGCGCGCGCGTCGTCTGCTGACCGAGCAGGGCTGGCTGGAGGATCGCCAGCTACGCATGGAGAGCGGAATTATCACCGCCATCGAGCCGATCCCAGCTGGCGTGCATGCCCGGGATGCCGACCAGCTTTGCCCGGCGTATATCGATACCCACGTTCACGGTGGCGCGGGTGTGGACGTGATGGATGATGCCCCAGAGGTGCTGGACATGCTGGCGATGCATAAAGCGCGTGAAGGCGCAGGGGCTTTTTTACCGACGACCGTCACCGCACCGCTGGAGACTGTTCACCGGGCGCTCGCACGCATCGCCCGGCGCTGCATGTCCGGGGGGCCCGGCGCGCAGATACTGGGCAGCTATCTTGAAGGTCCCTATTTTACGCCACAGAACAAAGGGGCACATCCGCCGGCGCTGTTTCGTGAGCTGGATGTCAGCGAACTGGACTCGCTGATTGAAGTATCGCAACACACCCTCAGGGTTGTCGCTCTGGCACCGGAGAAACCCGGTGCGTTGCAGGCCATTCGCCACCTTAAGCAGCGTGGGATACGGGTCATGCTGGGTCACAGCGCCGCGACGTACGATCAAACGCTTGACGCTTTTGAGGCGGGCGCTGATGGGTTAGTGCACTGTTATAACGGCATGACCGGGCTCCATCATCGTGAACCCGGTATAGTCGGTGCAGGCTTGACGGACCCGCGGGCATGGCTGGAACTGATTGCCGACGGGCATCACGTTCACCCGGGTGCTTTGCGGCTGTGCGCCTGCTGTGCCAAAGAGCGGATCGTTCTGATTACCGATGCCATGCAGGCCGCAGGGATGCCCGACGGACGTTACAGGCTATGTGGCGACGAGGTCAACATGCACGGTGGGGTGGTACGCACCGCTTCCGGTGGGCTTGCAGGCAGTACGCTGTCTCTCGATGCCGCCGTGCGCAATATGGTGGCGCAGGCGGGAATAACGCCAGCGGATGCGATCCATATGGCCTCGCTGCACCCTGCCCGCTTGCTGGGTATTGATCACCAGCTCGGTTCATTAAAACCGGGCAAGCGTGCCAATATGATTGCGCTGGATGAAGGCTTATACCTTCAGCAGATCTGGATCCAGGGTTTGGCTCTCCCCCTTTAGACCTTTCATTGTCCCGTTTTTGGGCCTTGCGGCAAGCGATCGCAAGGTCTTTCTTTTCCTTTCCTTAATCATTGCCTTTTCTTTGCCGATCACACTTTTCGTTTTATTTCTTTCCTTCCATTGAACTTTCGATTTCTTTTCTATAGATTTTATTTAACTGCTTAAGTGAACAAGTGAAACGAAACGAAAGATAGCGACACGTTTGCCAGCGTCTGATGTGGAATTCACACGACTAAGGACTGAGTTATGTCAGAAACCAACACTACCGCCACCACCGGCACATGGACCGAAGAAGAGATCCGCCAGCAACCCGCCAGCTGGATCCGCTCACTCAACAATATCGATAACCTGCGCGCGTCGATCGATAACTTCCTGACGCCGCTGCTGCGCAAGCGCGAGCTGCGGATCGTGTTGACGGGGGCAGGCACCTCGGCCTTTATCGGCGACATCATTTCGCCCTGGCTCGCCAGCCACACCGGGAAAAACATTACCGCCGTACCGACGACCGATCTGGTCACGAATCCGATGGACTACCTGAGCGCCGCACACCCGCTGCTGCTGGTGTCGTTTGCCCGTTCCGGCAATAGTCCGGAAAGCGTAGCCGCCGTTGAACTGGCAAACCAGTGTGTGCCGGAGTGCTACCACCTGTCGATCACCTGTAATGAGGCGGGAAGCCTTTATCAGACCGCGGTAAACAGCGATAACGCGTATGCGCTGCTGATGCCTGCCGAAACACACGATCGCGGGTTCGCGATGACCAGCAGCATAACCACCATGATGGTAAGCTGCCTGGCAGTCTTCGCCCCGGAGACGATCAACAGCCATACCTTCCGCGATGTGGCCGATCGCTGCCAGACGATCCTCACGTCACTGGGCGATTTCAGCCAGAGCGTCTTTGGCAACGATCCGTGGAAAAGGATCGTCTATCTGGGAAGCGGGGGGCTGCAGGGAGCCGCTCGTGAATCGGCGCTGAAGGTGCTGGAGCTGACGGCAGGCAAGCTGGCGGCGTTCTACGATTCCCCAACCGGTTTCCGTCATGGCCCTAAATCGCTGGTGGATCGCGAAACGCTGGTGGTGGTGTTTGTCTCCAGCCACCCCTATACGCGGCAGTACGATCTGGATCTGCTTGCTGAGCTGCGCCGCGATCGTCAGGCCATGCGCGTGGTGGCCATTGCCGCCGAAACCGATCCGGTCGTTGAGGCTGGCCCGCATATCCTGCTGCCCCCTGCCCGCACGTTTATCGATATGGAGCAGGCCTTCTGCTTCCTGATGTACGCCCAGGTCTTTGCCCTGTCTCAGTCACTTCGTGTGGGCAATACCCCGGATACACCGTCCGCCAGCGGCACGGTTAACCGTGTCGTGCAGGGCGTCGTTATTCATCCGTGGCAGGCTTAAGAGGATCCGATCATGAGTATTATTTCGACAAAATATCTTCTGCTGGACGCCCAGGCGAAAGGCTACGCCGTACCGGCGTTCAACATCCATAACGCGGAGACGATCCAGGCGATCCTCGAAGTGTGTAGTGAAATGCGATCGCCGGTGATCCTCGCGGGCACGCCGGGCACCTTTAAGCACATTGCACTGGAAGAGATCTACGCCCTGTGCAGCGCGTACTCCACCACTTACGACATGCCGCTGGCGCTGCACCTCGATCATCACGAATCGCTCGACGACATTCGTCGCAAAGTTAACGCGGGTGTGCGCAGCGCGATGATCGACGGCAGCCACTATCCGTTTGAGCAAAACGTAAAGCTGGTGAAATCAGTGGTCGACTTCTGCCACCTCAACGATTGCAGCGTTGAGGCCGAACTGGGCCGCCTGGGCGGCGTGGAAGATGACATGAGCGTGGACGCTGAAAGCGCGTTTCTGACCGACCCGCAGGAAGCGAAACGCTTCGTTGCGCTGACCGGCGTCGACAGCCTGGCCGTGGCCATCGGAACCGCTCACGGTCTTTATACCAAACGGCCGAAAATCGACTTCCGGCGGCTGGCTGAAATCCGCGACGTGGTGAGCGTACCGCTGGTGCTGCACGGGGCGAGTGATGTGCCGGATGACGATGTTCGCCGCACCATAGAGCTGGGCGTTTGCAAAGTGAACGTGGCAACCGAGCTAAAAATTGCGTTCTCTGGCGCCGTTAAGGCCTGGTTTGCTGAGAACCCGCAGGGCAACGATCCGCGTTTCTACATGCGGGTTGGCATGGATGCCATGAAAGACGTGGTCAGAAGCAAAATCACCGTGTGCGGCTCGGCGAACCGATTGCTGCTCACGGCGGAAGCCTGATCTCATCGCATAGAACATCAGTATCTCAAAAATAACTATAAGCCTCGCAAATATGAAGGCGCGTCCTTAAGCCAGACAGCGCCTTCCATTACGATAAATAATTCCGAGGAGTCCCTACATGACACAGGAAAAGTCGTTTAAATCGAAAGCGTGGGAGTTTTTTCAGAGCCTGGGAAAGACCTTTATGTTCCCGGTCTCCCTTCTGGCCTTTATGGGGTTATTGCTGGGTATCGGTAGTTCTGTTACCAGCCCCTCCACCCTCAAAAGTTTCCCCTTTCTGGGCGGCGAATTAACTCAGCTCACCTTTGGCTTTATTGCCATGGTCGGCGGCTTCGCCTTTACCTATCTTCCCCTCATGTTTGCCATGGCGATCCCAATGGGACTGGCCAGACGCAACAAAGCAGTGGGCGCTTTTGCCGGGTTTGTTGGCTATATGCTGATGAACATGAGCATCAATTATTACCTGATTGCGACCCACCAGCTTGCCGATGCCGCCTCCATGAGACAAGTCGGGCAATCGATGGTACTGGGCATTCAAACCCTGGAGATGGGTGTGCTGGGGGGTATCGTGGTTGGGGTCATTACCTTTTTCCTGCACGAACGTTTTCAGGATACCGTTTTACACGATGCGTTCGCCTTCTTTAGCGGCATTCGTTTTGTGCCGATTATCACCGCCCTCACCCTCTCACTGGTGGGGCTGTTTATTCCCCTGCTGTGGGAGTACGTTGCGCTGGGCATTACCGGGATTGGCCATATTATCCAGAGCACCAGCGTGTTCGGCCCGTTCCTCTACGGCGTAGGGGTACTACTGCTCAAACCCTTTGGCCTGCACCATATTTTGCTGGCGATGGTGCGCTTCACGCCCGCGGGCGGTGTTGAGATGGTCAATGGTCATGAAGTCGCCGGGGCTCTGAACATTTTCTACGCCGAACTGAAAGCGGGTCTGCCGTTCAGCCCGCACGTTACTGCGTTCCTGTCGCAGGGCTTTATGCCGACCTTTATCTTCGGCTTACCGGCGGTGGCATACGCCATCTATCGCACGGCCCGGCCGGAAAACCGCCCGGTGATTAAAGGCCTGCTGCTCTCCGGCGTGCTGGTCTCCGTCGTCACCGGGATCTCCGAGCCAATTGAATTCCTGTTCTTGTTTATCGCCCCTGCCCTTTACGCCTTCCATATTGTGATGTCGGGCCTGGCCCTGATGGTCATGGCTCTGCTGGGGGTGACCATCGGCAACACCGACGGCGGCATTCTGGATCTGCTTATCTTCGGGGTCATGCAAGGGATGTCGACCAAATGGTATCTGGTATTCCCGGTAGGCATTGCCTGGTTTGCCCTCTACTTCTTCGTCTTCCGCTGGTACATCCTCAAACACGATATTAAAACGCCGGGCCGTGAAGTGGACACCCAGGGTGCACAGCAGGCCGTCGAGGCCAATACCCGGGCACGCGGAAAATCGAAATACGATCATGGGCTTATCCTGCGTGCGCTCGGCGGTAAAGAGAACATCGAGTCGCTTGATAATTGCATTACCCGGCTGCGTCTGGTGGTGAAAGACATGAGTCTGATCGACCAGCAGGCGTTAAAAGAGGCCGGTGCATTGTCCGTCGTGGTGCTGGATGCGCACAGCGTCCAGGTGATCATCGGCCCGCAGGTGCAAAGCGTAAAAACCGGCATTGAAGCCTTAATTTAACAGGGGGTTGTGGTGTTTAATTTTGACGAAATCATTGAGCGTAAAAGCGACCGGTGTCGAAAATGGGATCACGCCTTTGTCCGCTCGCGCTTTGGTGATGTGCCTGAAGGCTTTATCCCGCTGTGGATTGCCGATATGGATTTCACCTCCCCACCTGCCGTGACAGAAGGTTTCCAGCGCATCGTGGAGCATGGCACCTTCGGCTACACCTGGTGCTTTGACGAATTTTACGATGCGGTTATCGCCTTCCAGCGCGAACGACATCAGGTTGACGTCGATAAATCGTGGATCACGCTGACGTACGGTACCGTCTCCACACTGCATTATACGGTTCAGGCGTTTTGTAAACCTGGCGACGCGGTGATGATGAACACACCGGTGTACGATCCGTTTGCCATGGCCGCCCAGCGTCAGGGGGTAGCGATACTGGCAAACCCGCTGTGCGTGAGGGAAAATCGCTACCAGCTTGATTTTAATCTGGTGGAAGAACAGCTCAGAACGTACCGTCCAAAACTGTGGTTCTTCTGCTCGCCGCATAACCCTTCCGGCAGGATCTGGCACGCCGATGAGATACGCCAGGTTTCAGACCTCTGTCAACGCTACGGCACCCTTCTGGTGGTTGATGAGGTCCACGCCGAACATATTCTGGACGGTCATTTCGTCAGCTGTCTGGCATCCGGCTGCGCGGCGCAGGACAATCTGATCCTGCTGACCTCCCCGAATAAAGCGTTCAACCTTGGCGGGCTGAAAACCTCCTACGCCATCATTCCGGATGCCACCCTGCGCCAGCGCTTTCGCCACCAGCTTGAGAAGAACGCCATCACCTCACCCAATATATTCGGGATATGGGGAATTATTCTTGCCTACCAGCATGGTTTGCCGTGGCTCGACGCGTTGAATGGTTATCTGCGCCGTAACGCTGGCTATCTGGCAGAGGCCATCCAGACCCACTTCCCGGCCTGGAAAATGATGAACCCGGAATCATCGTATCTGGCCTGGGTTGACGTCAGCGCAGATGAACGTAGCGCCACTGAATTGACCCGACATTTCGCCCATCAGGCTGGCGTCGTCCTCGAAGATGGCAGCCACTACGTCCAAAACGGCGAACACTACCTGCGCATTAATTTCGGCACCCAGCGCTACTGGCTGGAGCAGTCCATCACCCGAATGCTGAAGCATTACTAATAAGGATCTTACCCTGATGAAAAAAGTGCTCACACTCTCGATGCTTGCCTTGTGTGTTTCTCATGGCGCGGCGGCAGCACAATACGCGCTCGATAACGACTCCATTGCCCTCTCGTTTGATGACGCCAGTTCAACGGTGGTAGTGAAAGACAAAACGGCTAATCATCCGCTTACGCCGCAGGAGCTGTTCTTTCTGACCCTGCCGGATGAGACCAAAATTCATACTGCAGACTTTACAATTAAGCATGTAGAAAAACAGGACAACACGATTGTCATTGATTTCACCCGTCCGGATTTTAACGTGACGGTGAAGCTGAATCTGGTGAAGGGAAAATACGCCAGTATTGATTACACCATTGCGGCCGTCGGCCAGCCGCGAGAGGTGGCGAAAATCACCTTCTTCCCGACGAAAAAACAGTCTCAGGCGCCGTACGTTGATGGTGCCATCAATAGCTCGCCCATTATTGCTGATTCGTTCTTTATCCTGCCGGATAAGCCAATCGTTAATACGTATGCCTATGAAGCGACGACCAATCTGAACGTGGAGCTGAAAACGCCGGTTCAGCCTGACGCGCCGGTCAGCTTTACCACCTACTTTGGCACGTTCCCGGAAACCAGCCAGCTGCGCCGTAGCGTAAACCAGTTTATCGACGCCGTGCGCCCACGGGCGTACAAACCCTATCTGCACTATAACAGCTGGATGGATATCGGCTTCTTTAACCCCTACACCGAACAGGATGTGCTGGGGCGGATGGATGAGTGGAATAAAGAATTTATCACCGGACGCGGCGTGGCGCTGGATGCGTTCCTGCTGGACGATGGCTGGGACGATCGTACCGGACGCTGGCTGTTTGGCCCGGCCTTCAGCCACGGCTTTGGTAAGGTCAGGGAAAAAGCGGACAGTCTGCACAGCTCCGTCGGGCTGTGGCTCTCACCGTGGGGAGGTTATAATAAGCCGCGCGATATTCGCGTCTCCCACGCCAAAGAGTACGGCTTCGAAACGGTAGACGGGAAGCTGGCTCTCTCGGGCCCGCGCTACTTCAAAAACTTCAATGAGCAGATCATCAAGCTGATTAAAAACGAACATATCACCTCGTTTAAGCTCGACGGGATGGGCAACGCCAACTCGCATATTACTGGTAGCCAGTTCGCGTCCGATTTTGATGCGTCTATCGCCCTGCTGCATAACATGCGCAGCGCAAACCCCAATCTGTTTATCAACCTGACAACGGGTACCGACGCCAGCCCGTCCTGGCTGTTCTATGCCGACTCCATCTGGCGTCAGGGGGATGATATCAACCTTTACGGCCCCGGCACGCCGGTACAGCAGTGGATGACCTACCGCGATGCTGAAACATACCGCTCTATTGTGCGTAAAGGCCCACTGTTCCCGCTGAACTCGCTGATGTACCACGGGATAGTTAGCGCGGAAAATGCCTATTACGGACTGGAGAAGGTGCAAACGGACAGCGATTTTGCCGATCAGGTCTGGAGCTACTTCGCCACAGGAACGCAACTGCAGGAGTTATATATCACGCCATCAATGCTGAATAAGGCGAAATGGGACACCCTGGCGCAGGCAGCAAAATGGGCGCGAAATAACGCCAGCGTGCTGGTGGATACGCATTGGATCGGTGGCGACCCGACGGCGCTTGAGGTTTACGGCTGGGCCTCCTGGAGCAAAGACAAAGCCATTCTGGGCTTGCGAAACCCGTCAGATAAGCCGCAAAGCTATTATCTGGATTTGGCAAAAGACTTTGAAATCCCGACAGGGGACATGGCGCAGTTCAGTCTGAACGCCGTGTACGGCAGTAACACAAGCGTACCAGGGGAGTATCGAAAGGCCGTGGTGATTACGCTGCAGCCGCTGGAAACGCTGGTGTACGAGGCCATTCCCGCGAAGTAAAATAAACTGGCCCGGCGTGATTGCCGGGCCGATATATTACCCTTGCTGCTCCAGCGCATACTTATACAGTGCGTTTTTCTTCACGCCGTGGATCTCTGCCGCCAGCGCAGCCGCTTTCTTGAGCGGCAGTTCAGCCTGCAGCAGCGCAAGTGTACGAAGCGCATCGGCAGGCAATGCGTCCTCCTGCGCCTTATGTCCTTCGACAATCAGCACCATCTCGCCCTTACGGCGGTTTTCGTCTTCCTTCACCCACGCCAGCAGTTCTCCTACCGGTGCGCCGTGAATGGTTTCCCAGGTTTTGGTCAGCTCGCGTGCCAGCACCACGTAGCGGGCTTCCCCCCAGACGGTCACCATATCTTCCAGGCTTTCCAGCAGGCGATGCGTAGATTCGTAGAAAATCAGGGTGCGTGGTTCAGCTTCCAGCGCTTTTAACACGTCGCGTCGGCCTTTGGATTTGGCAGGCAGGAAACCTTCATAGCAGAAGCGGTCGGAAGGCAGACCCGCAGCGCTCAGCGCCGCGATAGCCGCACATGGGCCAGGCAGCGGCACCACGCGTATCCCGGCTTCACGGCAGGTACGCACCAGATGGTAGCCGGGGTCGTTAATCAGCGGCGTACCCGCATCGGAGACCAGGGCAATGTTCTGCCCCTCTTTCAGCTTCGCCACCAGCGTTTCGGCTTTTTGTTGCTCATTGTGATCGTGTAACGCGAACAAACGCGCGCTAATGGCGAAGTGCTGGAGCAGTAAGCCTGTGTGTCGGGTATCTTCAGCGGCAATTAAATCAACAGCCTGCAATACGGTAAGCGCACGTTGGGTAATATCAGATAAATTCCCGATAGGAGTAGGTACAATATAGAGCTGGCCTTGAGAATTATCTGCCGTTTCGTGTTGTTTCATTGTTTCGTCCGTATTGCCGATTTAATATTGAGCATTGCGTAAAAAAAATCACTGGATACAGTATGGTACCGTTAACGTTTCTTCGAAAAAAAGCCACGCGCAGCGTGCCGCTCCTGCTGGCAGCCCTGATCTTTGCAGGCTGTGGCACCCAGGCACCCGACCAGAGCACCGCCCATTTGCAGGGTTCTGCTCAGGCTGACTCTGGCTTTTATCTGCAACAAATGTCGCAGAGCTCAAATGATACCAAGACCAACTGGCAATTACTCGCCATTCGTGCACTGCTGAAAGAGGGTAAAACCCAGCAGGCTGCCGAATTGTTCAACCAGTTGCCAAAAGATCTGAATGATGTTCAGCGTCGTGAGCAGAGCCTGCTCTCTGCCGAGCTGAAAGTCGCGCTGAAAGATTACGATGCCGCGAAAAAGATACTCGGGGATATCGACGTGAGCGCGCTGGACAAAAATCAGCAGGCTCGCTTCTGGCAGGCGGACATTACCGCTGAACAGGGCCGCCCTTCCCTGACGCTGCTCCGTGCGCTAATCGCCCAGGAGCCTCTGCTCGGCGGGGCTGATAAGCAGAAAAATATCGATGCCACGTGGCAGGCGCTGGCCTCTATGACGCAGGAACAGGCGCGAGCACTGGTGATCAATGCAGATGAAAACGTCCTGCAGGGCTGGCTGGATCTGCAGCAGATGTGGTTTAACAACCGCAACGATCCGAAGATGCTGAAAGCCGGTATCACTGACTGGCAGACCCGCTACCCGCAGAATCCGGGCGCGAAAATGCTGCCGACGCAACTGGTAAACGTGCAGAACTTTAAGCCGGCCTCGACCAGCAAGATTGCACTCCTTCTGCCCTTAAACGGTCAGGCGGCGGTATTCGGTCGCACTATTCAACAGGGTTTTGAAGCCGCGAAAAACGGCACGCCGCCAGTGACGGGCAGCGCAGTGCCGACCCAGGCGGCACAGGCGGCAAACGTGAACGACGTGGTCAGCCCTTCCGCCGCTGAAACCAGTGACCTGACCACCGCGCAGACGCCGGCACAGGGGACGATGCAGAACCCGGTAACGGCCCCTACGACGGCAACGCCAGCGCCGGCTGAAACGCAAGCAGCTCCGGCGACTGACACCGCTTCTGAACAACCTCAACCGCAGAACGTTCAGCCTGCACCGCCCGCCACGCCGGCGCCGGCTGAAACTCAAGCAGCCCCGGCGACTGACACCGCGTCTGAACAACCTCAACCGCAGAACGTTCAGCCTGCACCGCCCGCAGAACAAACTGCACAACCTGTCGCGCAAACACCGCCGGTGGCCACCACCAGCGCGAACCCGGGTGCTGAGCTGAAAATCTACGACACCAGTTCGAAGCCACTTGACCAGGTACTGGCGCAGGTTCAACAGGATGGTGCGAGCATCGTTGTCGGCCCGCTGCTGAAAAACAATGTCGAAGAGTTGATGAAGAGCAATACCACGCTGAACGTGCTGGCACTCAACCAGCCAGAGCAGGTTCAGAACCGTGCCAATATTTGCTACTTCGCGCTGTCGCCGGAAGATGAAGCCCGCGATGCGGCGCGTCATATTCACGAGCAGGGTAAACAGGCTCCGCTGTTGCTCATCCCACGCAGTACGCTGGGGGATCGCGTTGCTAATGCTTTTGCCGATGAGTGGCAGAAGTTGGGCGGCGGTATTGTGCTGCAGCAGAAATTCGGCTCCGCGTCTGAACTGCGCGCGGGCGTCAATGGCGGAGCGGGCATTGCCCTCAACGGCAGCCCGGTCAGCGCAAGCCTGCCGCAGCAGCAGAGTGTGACCATTGGCGGTCTGTCGATCCCTGCGCCACCTACCGACGCGCAGATCAGCGGTGGCGGTAAAGTGGATGCAGCGTATATCGTTGCCACCCCGCAGGAAATCGCCTTCATCAAACCGATGATTGCAATGCGTAACGGTAGCCAGAGCGGCGCAACGCTGTACGCCAGTTCACGCAGCGCGCAAGGTACCGCCGGCCCGGATTTCCGTCTGGAGATGGACGGCCTGCAGTACAGCGAGATTCCCATGCTCGCAGGCAGCAACCCGGCACTGATGCAGCAGGCGCTGAGCACCGTCCGCAACGACTACTCTCTGGCACGTCTGTATGCCATGGGTGTCGATGCCTGGGCGCTGGCGAACCACTTTACCCAGATGCGTCAGGTGCCGGGCTTTGAGCTTAACGGCAATACCGGCGATCTGACGGCCACTCAGGATTGTGTGATTAACAGGAAGTTATCATGGCTCAAATACCAGCAGGGGCAAATCGTCCCGGCCAGTTAAGCCGTAAAGAGACCGGTGACGCGTGGGAATTAAAAGCGCGTCGCTGGCTTGAAGGCAAAGGACTGCACTTTATCGCCGCTAACGTTCGCGGACGTGGCGGCGAAATCGACCTCATCATGAAAGACGGTGAGGTCATCGTGTTTGTAGAAGTTCGCTACCGACAGTCTTCCCGTTTTGGCGGCGCTGCCGCCAGCGTGACGTTCGCCAAACAACATAAATTATTACAGACTGCCCACTTGTGGCTTGCCCGCCATAATGGGAGTTTTGATACTGTGGATTGCCGGTTCGATGTGGTAGCCTTCACCGGCAATGCGATCGAATGGCTGAAAAACGCTTTTGGCGAAGACGCATAATTAAGATTTAAAAGGGATAACGTGCTCGAAAGAATTAAAGTGTGCTTCACTGAAAGCATCCAGACTCAGATTGCAGCGGCGGAAGCCCTTCCGGACGCTATCTCTCGTGCCGCCATGACGCTGGTGCAATCCCTGCTCAACGGTAACAAAATCCTCTGTTGTGGCAATGGCACTTCAGCCGCCAACGCACAGCATTTTGCTGCCAGCATGATCAATCGTTTTGAAACAGAACGACCGAGTTTACCCGCCATTGCACTTAATACCGATAATGTGGTCTTAACAGCGATTGCTAACGATCGTCTGCATGATGAGATTTACGCAAAGCAGGTGCGAGCCCTGGGTCATGCCGGAGATGTTCTGCTGGCAATCTCCACGCGCGGCAACAGCCGGGACATTGTCAAAGCCGTTGAAGCCGCCGTCACCCGCGACATGACTATCGTTGCCTTAACAGGCTATGACGGTGGTGAGCTGGCGGGTTTGCTTGGGCCGCAGGATGTGGAAATCCGCATTCCCTCTCACCGTAGCGCGCGCATTCAGGAGATGCATATGCTCACGGTGAACTGCTTATGCGATTTGATCGATAACACGCTTTTCCCTCACCAGGATGATTAAGGAGTTCTTATGAAGGCTTTATCGACCCTCGCAGTCCTTATGTCTGCATTACTGCTTCAGGGATGTATCGCTGCGGCTGTCGTGGGTACCGCCGCGGTTGGTACTAAAGCGGCAACCGACCCGCGTTCCGTAGGGACACAGGTCGATGACGGTACGCTGGAGCTGCGCGTCAACAGTGCGCTGTCGAAAGACGAACAAATCAAGAAAGAAGCGCGTATCAACGTCACGGCCTATCAGGGCAAAGTGTTGCTGACGGGCCAGTCGCCGAATACCGAACTCTCCAGCCGCGCAAAACAGATCGCAATGGGCGTTGAGGGCACCACGGAAGTCTTCAATGAAATCCGTCAGGGGCAGCCAATCAGCCTGGGTACCGCGTCGTCTGATACCTGGATCACCACCAAAGTACGCTCCCAGCTGCTGGGCTCGGACCAGGTGAAATCCTCAAACGTGAAAGTGACAACGGAAAACGGCGAAGTGTTCCTGCTGGGTCTGGTCACCGACCGTGAAGGGAAAGCGGCGGCCGATATCGCCAGCCGGGTGAGCGGCGTGAAACACGTCACCACCGCCTTCACCTACATCAAGTAACCAGAACGTCTGACAGAAAGCCCGGTAAGCGGTAACGCTACCGGGCTTTTTTTATACCAGTGCAATACTTCCTACTATCACCCCGCTCAGCGCCACCAGCCCCGCGGTCAGCCACAGCGCTTTCGCCGGGAATGACTTACGCAACATGACAAGCGACGGCAGGCTGATTGCAGGCAAGGTAATCAGCAGCGCCAGTGCAGGCGCGGTGCCCATCCCGGCCAGCATCATGGTCTGAACAATGGGAATTTCAGCGGCCGTTGGGATCACGAACAGGCAACCGGCAACCGCCATTGCAACGACCCACAGCAGCGTGTTGTCGATAGCCCCATCCGCATGCGGGAACAGCCAGACGCGCGCCGCGCCCAGCACCAGAACCGCCAGGATATAGACCGGGATGGTGCTCCAGAAAAGTTGCCACAGCGCCCTGCCCCAGCGCGCGAAGAAGCCGCCCTGCGGTTCGCTGATATCCACGTCAACTGACGCAGGCGCTACGGTTTTGTCTTTCACCAGATGTTGCACCAGGGTCGCCACGACCAGCACCGTCAGCAGCCCGGCCACCAGACGAATAATGGCGAAATGCCAGCCCAGCACAAAGCCCATAAACACCAGCGTCGCCGGGTTTAACAACGGGTTCCCCATCCAGAAAGCAAGCGCACCGCCCATCGAGACGCGCTGACGACGCATCCCGGCGGCCACAGGCGCCGCACAGCACGAGCACATCATGCCCGGCAGGGAGAAAATCGTCCCCAGCAGCGTACCCTGAAAGCGGGGCTGACCGAGGGTTTTCACCAGCCAGTGACGCGGGATAAGCACCTGAATCAGCGAGCCCAGCAGGACGCCCAGTACCGCGGCTTTCCAGACGGCAAGGAAATAGACCATGGCGTAATCCCACGCCGCCTGAAGCGGGCTGGAATCAGCCTGAGCGAGAATAGATTTTCCGATACTGTGCGTTTCGGCGGCCGTGAAGGCTTTACCGTAATACGGCTGCCATTTCACATACCAGAGGCCGATGATGACCACGAGAAAGAAGAGCGCGGGCTTCCACCATTGAACAGGTGAAGCCGCCTGAGATGAAGACTGACCAGTCATAGCATTCCCCGGAGAGTAGTAGGTTATTAGCCGGGGGAGTTTACGCCTCGCCCTGTGCGATTTCACGCAGTTTTGCCGACGGGATGATATTCACGCCCTCCTGCGATGGCGAGAGCCCTTCTTTTAGCATCGCACGCGCCACGTCCGCTGCCTCAATGGATTTCCAGTTACCCGGCAGGATGCGGAACAGAGGCGCGAAAAACGATTCGTTAAAACGGCGTTCATCCCGATGCCCGAGCAGCATGGAGGGGCGAACAATGGTCAGTTGCTCCCACTTCTGGGCAATCAGCGCCTCTTCCATTTTGCCCTTCACCTTGTTGTAGAAAAAAGGTGACCCGGCATTGGCACCGAGCGAACTGATTACCACAAAATGTGTTGCCCCCAGCTTTTTAGCCGTCAGCGCCGTATCGACCACCAGCGTGTAGTCCGCATGCACAAAGGCCTCTTTACTGCCCGCTTCACGCAGCGTTGTACCGAGGCAGCAAAAGGCGATATCAACAGGATCCTGTACCTGCGCCAGTGCATCGGTAAGCTGCGGGTCGTGGGGGTTAAAGACGCCGGAGATATCCGCGAGAGGCCGACGCGTCGGGGCGGCAATATAGTTAACCCGATGCTCCTGAAGCAGCAGCCGCAGCAGATGTCCGCCCACCAGCCCGGTCGCGCCGGTAATCAGTACCTGACTCATCTCATCTCCCCTTTACAGAATTGTCCGTTTGCGAACTCAGCGTCGTCGACCACACTTAGAAGTCTGTTACAGGTAAGTATTTACCACAAGCGGAGAAAAATCTGTCTGAAGCCAAAACAACGGAGGAAGCATGGGCAAGAAAATCGCAGTCTTGATCACCGACGAGTTTGAAGATTCAGAATTCACCTCGCCAGCCGAGGCATTTCGCAAGGCAGGACATGAGGTCATCACCATTGAGAAAGAGGCGGGTAAAACGGTGAAAGGCCATAAGGGCGAAGCCAGCGTGACCATCGATGAAACCATCGATAACGTCAGCCCGTCAGATTTCGATGCCCTGCTGTTACCCGGCGGTCATTCACCGGATTCCCTGCGTGGGGATGAACGGTTCGTGACCTTCACGCGAGACTTTGTCTCGACGGGCAAACCGGTCTTTGCCATCTGCCACGGTCCGCAGCTGCTCATCAGCGCAGATGTCGTGCGCGGGCGTAAACTCACGGCCGTGAAACCGATCGTTATCGATCTGAAAAATGCGGGGGCTGAGTTTTACGATCAGGAGGTTGTGAACGACAAAGACCAGCTGATCACCAGCAGGACCCCGGACGATCTGCCCGCGTTTAACCGTGAAGCGCTACGCCTGCTCGGCGCGTAGCCAGTGAAGCTTTGTGCCAAAGCCCAGGGTGTTGTCGGTAAATTTCAGCTCATCAAGGCGGATTTCCCACACCGGAGCTTTTAGCGCAATGGCAACCGGAAAGCGGCGCGTGTAGCGTTTTCGCTGCGCGTCGCTCTCTTCTCCGTCCAGGCGGCGGATCTCCCCTTTAAACTGCAGGCCACGAATCAGCGCGACCGTTTTAGGCTGGCCGTTCACCGTGCCCGCCACCTTCGCCTGCGGACCCGACATTTGCGCATGACGGGTTTTATCCTCGCTCAGGACATAAAAGGCGACGCGCTCTGGATCGTAGTAATAAAACGCGTTTGCACACCACATTTCACCTTCGTCATACACGCACCAGGTGACGACATGCTGTTTTGCCAGCCAGCGGTTAATGGTGGTCAGAGTTTCCATTTTCGCTCTCTCTCATGCTAAGGTGCGTTCACCTTAACATACTGAATCTGTTTACCGTGTGCTGGTTTCTCTATCTTGTTCGTACCGCCGATAACGCCCTGTACACCGGGATTACTACCGATGTGGCGCGGCGTTTTCTGCAACATCAAACGGGGAAAGGTGCCAAAGCGCTGCGGGGGAAAGGGGAATTACAGCTCGCCTTTTCAGCGCCCGTTGGCGACAGATCGCTGGCGCTCAGAATGGAATACCGCATTAAGCAACTGACGAAGCGTCAGAAAGAGCGCCTCGTCACCGGAGACGGCTCCTTTGAGGCGCTTCGCGAGAGCCTGATTAAAAGCGATTGAAATGGTCGTGATACTCAACCAGACCGTTCACGCCATTAAGCGCGTCATCCGCCAGACGGTGCACCTGGAAGGCGGATTCCGTTCCCGGCCAGCGGCAGCGGAGATCGTAATGCGCTGCCGGCTCGAAGCCTAAACGGCCATAGAACGTAGCATCTCCCAGCGTCACCACGGCGGCATAGCCAAATTCGTTGAGCGAGTCCAGCCCTTCGTAAACCAGCTGGCGCGCCAGCCCCTGGCCGCGGTAGTGCTCATCAACCGCCAGCGGTGCCATTCCTACCCACTGTAACTCTTCGCCCTGAACGGTAACCGGGCTGAAGGCAACATAGCCCACCACCTGACCTTCGTCATCGGTGGCAACCAGCCCCAGCGTAATCAGGCCGTCTTCGCGGAGATCGTGGACCAGTTGCGCTTCGTCATCCCGCGCAAAAGAGCGGCGTAACAACGCATCGATTCCCGGTGCATCAATCCCAATTTCGACTCGAATCAGCATGGCTCACCTACTGAAGTGTGTTTACTTTCCGGCGGGGTTTTCAGCCCCGCCTCAACGAAATCTGCCATTTGCATCAACATCACACGCAGCGCTTTCGGCATCTGCTCCAGCTCAATGGCATCCATTAAATTCTTCACGTACAGACCAAGTTCCGTATCGCCTTCGATAACCAGTCGGCGCTGGAAGAAGAGTGTGTCCGGATCCTGCTTACGCGCGGCGATCATCAGCAGATCGCTGGCGCTGGCGCTAAAGCTCACATCCGCCTCGGCGGACTCACGGACGATCAGTTGGTTATTCTCAACAGAGGTAAACCAGCGCAGCCCGATATCGTGGACGTCAATGCTTAACCAGCGCCCTTCCAGGAACGCCAGCTCACCGTCCTGCAGTGCCTGGCGGAATTGCCAGCTCAGCACCTGCTCCAGCACCTGGCGTTTAAGCGCGAACGGGGCCAGTTTTACCGGCACGCTCAGCATTGATGGACCAAATTGTACGAGACGTGAACGCAGTTTATCCAGCACGAGCTTTACTCCCTGATAGCTATAGTCCTGCTATTTTGCCATATCCGAAGCACAACATAGCGGCGTAAATCAACAAACTGTCGTCAGGTGTACCTCATTATTGGTGCCATCAATACGCCATTAGCTGCCTTAAATCAAAAATTGTCGCGTATGGGTTAATTAAAATCCCAGCTCGTTAACAAATTTGCGATCGACTACATCAGGATAAATTATGGAGCTGCTCTGCCCAGCCGGAAATCTTCCGGCGCTTAAGGCGGCCATCGAAAATGGGGCCGATGCGGTCTATATCGGGCTGAAAGATGATACCAACGCCCGCCATTTTGCTGGCCTCAACTTTACGGAGAAAAAGCTTCAGGAAGCCGTTACCTTCGTCCACCAGCACTGCCGCAAACTGCATATCGCCATCAATACCTTCGCCCATCCTGATGGCTACGCCCGCTGGCAACGCGCGGTGGATATGGCAGCACAGCTGGGTGCCGATGCGCTGATCCTCGCCGACCTCGCTATGCTTGAGTATGCGGCAGAACGCTATCCTCATATTGAGCGTCACGTCTCCGTTCAGGCATCTGCCACTAACGAAGAGGCGGTGCGTTTTTATCATCGTCACTTTGATGTTGCCCGCGTGGTGCTGCCACGCGTGCTCTCTATTCATCAGGTTAAGCAACTCGCGCGCGTCACGCCAGTACCACTGGAAGTTTTTGCCTTTGGCAGCCTGTGTATCATGGCCGAAGGCCGTTGCTATCTCTCTTCCTATTTAACCGGCGAATCCCCCAATACCGTTGGGGCCTGCTCGCCCGCCCGCTTTGTTCGCTGGCAACAAACGCCGCAGGGGCTGGAATCGCGCCTGAACGACGTGCTGATTGACCGCTATCAGGACGGCGAAAATGCCGGTTACCCGACGCTGTGCAAAGGCCGCTATCTGGTAGACGGCGAGCGTTACCACGCGCTGGAAGAGCCAACCAGCCTTAATACGCTGGAACTGCTGCCAGAACTGCTGGCCGCCAATATCGCCTCGGTGAAAATTGAGGGCCGCCAGCGCAGCCCGGCGTACGTAAGCCAGGTGGCGAAAGTCTGGCGCCAGGCTATCGATCGCTGCATGGCAGACCCGCAGAACTACGCACCGCAACCGGCGTGGATGGAGACACTCGGTGCGATGTCCGAGGGTACACAAACCACGCTTGGCGCGTATCACCGTAAATGGCAGTGAGATAATCATGAAATATTCATTAGGGCCGGTGCTCTACTACTGGCCAAAAGAGACGCTGGAAGATTTTTACCACCAGGCCGCAACCAGCAGCGCAGATGTGATTTACCTCGGTGAAGCGGTATGCAGCAAGCGCCGCGCCACCAAAGCGGGCGACTGGCTGGATATGGCGAAAAGCCTCGCCGGAAGCGGTAAACAGGTGGTGCTCTCAACGCTCGCCCTCGTCCAGGCCTCCTCCGAACTGGGTGAACTCAAACGCTACGTAGAGAACGGTGAATTCCTGCTGGAAGCCAGCGATCTGGGCGTAGTGAACATGTGCGCCGAACGCAGGCTGCCGTTTGTCGCAGGCCATGCGCTGAACTGCTATAACGCCGTGACGCTGCGCCTGCTGCTTAAACAGGGGATGACGCGCTGGTGCATGCCGGTCGAACTCTCGCGCGACTGGCTGGCTAACCTGCTCAACCAGTGCGAAACGCTGGGCATTCGCAATCAGTTTGAGGTGGAAGTACTGAGCTATGGTCATCTGCCGCTGGCCTATTCTGCCCGCTGCTTCACCGCCCGCTCTGAAGACCGTCCGAAAGACGAGTGTGAAACCTGCTGCATCAAGTACCCGAACGGGCGCAGCATGCTGTCGCAGGAAAATCAGCAGGTGTTCGTCCTGAACGGTATTCAGACCATGAGCGGCTATGTGTATAACCTCGGCAATGAACTGGCGTCGATGAACGGTCTGGTCGACATGGTGCGCCTGTCACCGATGGATACGGGCGTATTCGCCATGCTGGATGCCTTCCGCGCCAATGAAAACGGTGATGCTCCGCTGCCGTTAACCGCTAGCAGCGACTGTAACGGCTACTGGAAACGCCTCCCCGGGCTGGTGTTACAGGGCTGAAGAAGAAATGTAAAAGCTCACTTTGTTAACAACGGTTATTAAATTTTAATGCATTATTAAAAGATTCACCGTCGACAAAGTGAGCTGTTATGACTGATAAAACCATTCCGTTTTCGGTGCTGGATCTGGCGCCGATCCCTCAAGGGTCCTCAGCACGAGAAGCCTTTACCCACTCTCTCGATCTCGCTCGCCTGGCAGAAAAACGCGGTTATCACCGTTACTGGCTGGCTGAGCACCACAATATGGTTGGTATCGCCAGTGCGGCGACCTCCGTGCTGATTGGTTACCTGGCGGCGAACACCACCACGCTGCACCTTGGCTCCGGTGGCGTGATGTTGCCGAACCACGCCCCGCTGGTGATTGCCGAGCAGTTTGGTACGTTGAATACCCTCTATCCTGGCCGTATCGACCTGGGTCTTGGCCGTGCGCCGGGCAGCGACCAGCCGACCATGCGCGCCCTGCGTCGCCATATGAGCGGCGACATCGATAACTTCCCGCGCGATGTGGCTGAACTGGTGGACTGGTTTGACGCGCGTGACCCTAACCCGCACGTGCGCCCGGTGCCAGGCTACGGTGAGAAGATCCCGGTGTGGCTGCTGGGCTCCAGCCTGTACAGCGCGCAGCTTGCCGCGCAGCTGGGGCTGCCGTTCGCCTTTGCCTCACACTTCGCGCCAGATATGCTCCACCAGGCGCTTCACCTCTATCGCACAAACTTCAAACCTTCAGAGCGTCTGGAAAAACCGTATGCGATGGTGTGCATCAACATCGTTGCCGCCGACAGCAATCGCGATGCGGAATTCCTGTTCACCTCTATGCAACAGGCTTTTGTGAAGCTGCGTCGCGGTGAGACCGGCCAGCTGCCGCCGCCGGTGGAGAATATGCATCAGCTGTGGTCGGCATCCGAACAGTATGGCGTTCAGCAGGCGTTGAGCATGTCGCTGGTGGGGGATAAGGCAAAAGTGCGTCACGGGCTGGAGGCGGTGCTGCGTGAGACGCAGGCGGATGAAATTATGGTTAACGGCCAGATTTTCGATCATCAGGCACGCTTGCATTCGTTTGACCTGGCGATGCAGGTGAAAGAGGAAGTGTCAGGTTAGCGCGGTTTGTCACCCTCTCCCGTCGGGAGAGGGTGACAGGTGGTGTTACTGATACACCGGCAGCAGGTTAAAACTCGACAGGACATGCACCAGCGCGTTGCCAATACCGAACACCAGAATCAGCGCAATCATCGGCTTTCCGCCCCAGACGCGGAATTTCGGGCTGCCGAAGCGTTTACGTGATTTGCGTGCCAGCAGCGCAGGCACAATCGCCGCCCAGATGGTCGCCGCCAGCCCGGCATAGCCGATGGCATAGAGGAAACCATTCGGCCACAGCAGACCGCCAACAATCGGTGGCAGGAAAGTCAGCAGCGCGGTTTTAAAGCGCCCCATAGCAGAATCATCAAAACCAAACAGATCGGCCAGGTAGTCAAACAGGCCCAGCGTCACGCCGAGGAAAGAGCTCGCGACGGCAAAGTTAGAGAACACCACCAGCAGCAGATCCAGACTGCGGCTGTTCAGTACGCCGCTCAGCGCCTGTACCAGCACATCAATGTTACCGCCCTTCTGCGCAATGCCGATAAATTCAGGACGCGGGATATTGCCCATCGTCCCCAGCAGCCAAATCACGTACAGCGCCAGCGCCAGCAGCGTGCCGTAGATCAGGCACTTCACAATCGTGCGGGGATCTTTACCGTAATACTTCATCAGGCTCGGCACATTACCGTGGTAACCAAATGATGCGAGACAGAACGGCAGGGTCATCAGCAGGTACGGCGTGTAAGCGGTATTCGTCTCCGCCACGTTGAACAGCGTGGCCGGCGTAACGTGCCCAAGCAGGCTGCCGAAGGTCAGGAAGAAGGTGATCACCTTCGCGCCCAACACAATCGCCGTCATGCGGCTCACTGCTTTGGTGCTCATCCAGACGATAAACGCGACGCCAAGCGCGAAGCACAAGCCCGCCACTCTTGCCGGCACGTTCAGCGACAACTCCGAGAATGTGTGATGCAGAATGGAGCCACTCGCTGAGATGTACGCGTAAGTCAGGATGTAGAGCACAAAGGCAATGGAGAGGCCGTTTATCAGGTTCCAGCCTTTGCCTAACAGGTCTTTAGTGATGGTGTCGAAGCTGGAGCCAATGCGGTAGTTCAGGTTGGCTTCGAGGATCATCAGCCCGGAATGAAGCATACAGAACCAGGTAAACACCAGTGCCGCCAGCGACCAGAAGAACCACGCACCGGACATAACCACAGGCAGGGAGAACATCCCGGCACCAATGATGGTTCCGCCGATGATCACCACGCCGCCAAGCAGCGAAGGTGACGTTTGGGTGGTGGTAAGTGTCGCCATACAGCCTTTTCTCCAGTCAATAATGCGGTTATGCATGTTAATGTGCAGCACTGTACCAGTACAAGAGTACAAAAGGAATAAAAAAAGCCCCGACAGTGTTTATCGGGGCTGTATAGATTACTTTACGTCAGAAACGAAAGTCTTACGCGTCACCGAAACGACGACGAGCGGTACCTTCTTCACGACGTGGGCCGCGGCTTTCGCGACGCTCGCCAGAGAAACGACGACCTTCGCCTGCACCAGCGCGGTTGCCTTCGCTACGACCGCCTTCACGACGCTCGCCACCGAAACCACGACCACCGCCACGACGTTCGCCACCACGGTCAGTACGTGGCTGGGCATCGCCCATCAGCTGCATGTTCATCGGCTTGTTCAGGATGCGGGTGCGAGTAAAGTGCTGCAGTACTTCGCCCGGCATGCCTTTTGGCAGCTCGATGGTAGAGTGAGATGCGAACAGCTTGATGTTACCGATGTAACGGCTGCTGATGTCGCCTTCGTTAGCGATCGCGCCAACGATATGACGAACTTCAACACCATCATCACGGCCCACTTCAATGCGGTACAGTTCCATTTCGCCAGCGTCACGACGCTCACGACGTGGACGCTCTTCGCCACTGCGCTCTGGACGGTCAGCACGTGGACCACGATCGTTACGGTCGCCACGACGTTCGAAACGCTCATCACGGTCACGGAACTCACGCTTAGGACGCATCGGTGCATCTGGTGGCACGATCAGGGTACGTTCGCCCTGTGCCATTTTCAGCAGTGCTGCGGCCAGTGTTTCCATATCCAGCTCTTCGCCTTCAGCGGTAGGCTGAATCTGTGCCAGCAGCGCACGATACTGGTCCAGGTCGCTGCTTTCCAGCTGCTGCTGGACTTTCGCGGCGAATTTTTCCAGACGGCGTTTGCCCAGCAGTTCTGCATTTGGCAGTTCCGCTTCTGGAATGGTCAGCTTCATGGTGCGTTCAATGTTACGCAGCAGACGACGCTCGCGGTTCTCAACGAACAGCAGCGCACGACCTGCACGACCCGCACGACCGGTACGACCGATACGGTGAACGTAGGATTCGGAGTCCATTGGAATATCGTAGTTAACAACCAGGCTGATACGCTCAACGTCCAGACCACGTGCTGCCACGTCGGTTGCAATCAGGATATCCAGACGACCGTCTTTCAGGCGCTCCAGCGTCTGCTCACGCAGAGCCTGGTTCATGTCACCGTTCAGCGCTGCGCTGTTGTAGCCGCTACGCTCCAGCGCTTCAGCCACTTCCAGGGTCGCGTTTTTGGTACGAACGAAGATAATCGCCGCATCAAAATCTTCCGCTTCCAGGAAACGAACCAGCGCTTCGTTTTTACGCATACCGTATACAGACCAGTAGCTCTGGCTGATGTCCGGGCGAGTGGTCACGCTGGACTGAATGCGCACTTCCTGCGGCTCTTTCATGAAGCGGCGGGTAATGCGACGAATCGCTTCTGGCATGGTTGCAGAGAACAGAGCGGTCTGATGACCTTCCGGGATCTGCGCCATAATCGTTTCTACGTCTTCGATGAAGCCCATACGCAGCATTTCATCTGCTTCATCCAGTACCAGACCGCTCAGTTTAGAGAGGTCAAGGGTACCGCGCTTCAGGTGATCCAGCAGACGGCCCGGCGTACCGACAACAATCTGTGGACCCTGGCGCAGGGCACGTAACTGCACGTCATAACGCTGGCCACCGTAAAGGGCCACCACGTTTACGCCGCGCATATGTTTAGAGAAATCAGTCATAGCTTCTGCAACCTGAACAGCCAGTTCACGGGTTGGAGCCAGGACGAGGATCTGCGGTGCACGCAGTTCCGGATCGATGTTGTGCAGCAGCGGCAGCGAGAACGCTGCGGTTTTGCCGCTACCAGTCTGGGCCATGCCCAGCACGTCACGACCAGACAACAGATGTGGGATACATTCTGCCTGGATCGGAGATGGTTTTTCGTAACCCAGATCGGTAAGGGCTTCAAGGATAGGAGCCTTCAGGCCCAGATCTGCAAAAGTGGTTTCGAATTCAGCCATGTAGTACGAGTGCCTCAATGTCAATGGCGGCCAGTCTACTTAGCTCATCGTGAAAATGATTAGCAATTTTCATTGAAAAGTGTGAACCGGCTCAAAGTAGATGTATTGACGAACAACAACGCCCTCACCAGTTAAGGTGATGGCAATCAAAAGATTACGGGCTGATGTTTATGTCGTCAGCTATTGCTGGTCCGATTCTGCCAGGTCGTCTTGCTCCTGGCCCAAGAGCGATAATTCCAACAATGCATAACGGTGCTCAACGAAGTTGTGTACGTTGTTAGCAACCGCTAATTTGAACAGTGCCGTAGCGCTGTCCTTATCCCCCAGACTTAGGTAGTACTTACCTAAATAGAAGTTGGTTTCACTGAGATGCTCAGCGAGCGAGGTGTTATCCGTTGCGTCCGCCTTGAGGCGTTCCATCAGCGTTGCTTCGCTAATGTTGCCCAGGTAGAACTCGACAATGTTCCATCCCCACTGTTCCTTGTCCGATTTATCGAAGCGCTGTTTCAGTGCTTCTTTTGCCTGCTTCTCATCGAGCTTCTGCTCAACGATGTATAACCACAGACTGCGGAAAGGATCATTAGGATCGTCTTGATAAAACGCCAGCAGATCATCTTGCGCTAACTTATCACGACCGCCGTAATACAGGGCGATACCGCGATTCAAGTGCGCGTAGTTGTAAGTTGGATCAAGCTCAAGTACAGAATCAAACGCTTCATAGGCAGCATCAAAATTGCCTGCCTGCGTTAAATAAATGCCTAAGTAATTGAATACTTCAGGCATATCAGGTCGGATTGCCAGCGCTTGTGAGAAATCATTCCGCGCTAATGCCCTCAGACCGAGACTATCATACAACACTCCGCGCTCATATAAAAGCTGTGCGCGTTCGTCATCGGTTAAAGCCCGACTGGCAAGAATTTGTTCCATGCGTGCCAGAATCACTTCCTGCTGCAAAGTCGGTTGCAATGGCACTGCGAGGACTTCGCTCTTACGCCAGGCAGAGTTGCTGCATCCTGCCAGCGTTAAAGCTGTCGCAACGAAACACCAGCGCAAAAAAGGCTTCATTTCCCACTCCCGAAGACAACTATTGGATGAACGTCCTGTCCCCCGGCGGCTTAACAAGGCGTCCTGCCTGATAATAGGCCCTCCGCCGAAGCGGAGGGCAAATGCAACTTACTCGCCTTGCTGTTCTGCTGCCGATGCTTCTGGCGCAGCAGCCGGCTGAGACTGCTCGGTTGCTTCTTTAATGCTCAGACGGATACGGCCCTGGCGGTCAACTTCCAGAACTTTAACCGGGACTTCCTGACCCATCTGCAGGTAATCGGTCACTTTCTCAACGCGCTTGTCAGCGATTTGAGAGATGTGAACCAGACCTTCTTTACCGCCACCGATGGCAACGAACGCGCCAAAGTCAACGATACGGGTCACTTTACCATTGTAGATACGGCCCACTTCGATTTCTGCAGTAATTTCTTCGATGCGACGAATAGCGAATTTCGCTTTCTCGCCGTCGGTCGCTGCAATTTTCACCGTACCGTCATCTTCGATTTCGATAGTGGTGCCAGTCTCTTCGGTCAGAGCACGGATAACGGAACCGCCCTTACCGATAACATCTTTGATCTTGTCTGGATTGATCTTGATGGTGTGGATACGCGGAGCGAACTGAGAAATGTCGCCACGTGGCGCGTTGATCGCCTGTTCCATCACGCCCAGGATGTGCAGACGAGCACCTTTAGCCTGGTTCAGCGCAACCTGCATGATCTCTTTGGTGATACCTTCAATTTTGATATCCATCTGCAGCGCAGAGATACCGTCGCGGGAACCCGCAACTTTGAAGTCCATATCGCCCAGGTGGTCTTCGTCGCCCAGAATGTCAGACAGAACAACAAAGTTCTCGCCCTCTTTCACCAGGCCCATTGCGATACCCGCAACGGCGGCTTTGATTGGCACGCCTGCATCCATCAGCGCCAGAGATGCGCCACACACGGAAGCCATGGAAGAAGAACCGTTAGATTCGGTGATTTCAGAAACCACACGAACGGTGTACGGGAATTTGTCAGCATCCGGCATCACTGCCAGCACACCACGCTTCGCCAGACGACCGTGACCAATTTCACGACGCTTAGGCGAACCCACCATACCGGTTTCACCTACGGAGTATGGAGGGAAGTTGTAGTGGAACAGGAAGCTGTCAGTACGCTCGCCCATCAGTTCGTCGATGTTCTGCGCGTCACGTGCTGTTCCCAGGGTCGCGGTAACCAGCGCCTGCGTTTCGCCACGGGTGAACAGTGCAGAACCGTGAGTACGTGGCAGAACGCCAGTACGCACGTCCAGACCACGGATCATGTCTTTTTCGCGGCCATCGATACGCGGCTCACCCGCCAGGACGCGGCTACGAACCACGTTTTTCTCGATAGCGTGCAGAATTTCGCTCAGCTCGTTAGCATCCAGCGTTTCGTCTTCAGCAATCAGCGTTGCGATAGTTTCGTCTTTGATCACGTCAACCTGAGCATAACGCTCCTGTTTGTCGGTGATGCGATAAGCATCGCTCAGACGAGATTCAGCCAGCGCAGCAACGCGTGCATTCAGCGCGTCGTTGACGGCTTCAGGCTGCCAGTCCCAACGTGGTTTGCCCGCTTCTTTAACCAGATCGTTGATGTTCTGAATAACGATCTGCTGTTGATCGTGGCCAAAGACCACCGCGCCCAGCATCTGGTCTTCGCTCAGCAGTTCCGCTTCGGATTCAACCATCAGCACAGCCGCTTCAGTACCAGCAACAACCAGGTCCAGCTTACTTTCTTTCAGCTCTTCCTGCGTTGGGTTCAGCACGTACTGGTCGTTGATGTAACCAACGCGTGCAGCACCGATTGGGCCATTGAATGGAATACCAGACAGTGACAGGGCTGCAGAAGCACCGATCATCGCAACGATATCCGGGTTAACCTGTGGGTTAACGGAAACAACGGTCGCGATAACCTGCACTTCGTTCACGAAGCCTTCCGGGAACAGCGGACGAACCGGGCGGTCAATCAGACGCGCAATCAGGGTTTCGCCTTCGCTTGGACGGCCTTCACGACGGAAGAAGCCACCCGGAATTTTACCGGCAGCGTAGGTACGCTCCTGGTAGTTAACGGTCAGTGGGAAGAAGTCCTGACCTGGTTTTGCTTTTTTCTGGCCAACTACGGTTACGAATACCGCAGTGTCATCCATGCTTACCATAACGGCAGCAGTAGCCTGACGTGCCATCATGCCGGTTTCCAGCGTGACGGTGTGTTGACCATACTGGAATTTACGAACGATCGGATTCAGCAAAGTTCTGTCCTTTCTTAAATGTATGACAGCACACCACCGGTGTGCTGACGTTTTAACCCGACCTTCTTCGCATCCTCGCGACTAATGACAACCAACACCCCCATGGGTGAAGCCTCTCATTAGCCGCGCGAACCTCTGCAATGAAGATCATTTATAGCAACAATACAATAGTTTCCAGTGAATTGCTGCCGTCTGGTTGAAAAAAGGGGCCATCAGGCCCCCTTTTCTGAAACTCGCAAGACTTAGCGACGCAGACCCAGACGCTCGATCAGCGCGGAGTAACGTGCAACATCTTTACGTTTCAGGTAGTCGAGCAGTTTACGACGCTGAGAAACCATACGCAGCAGACCACGACGGCTGTGGTGATCTTTTTTGTGCTCTGCAAAGTGACCCTGCAGGTGGTTAATCTGTGCAGTCAGCAGTGCAACCTGAACTTCGGTAGAACCGCTGTCGTTAGTACCACGACCAAACTCAGAAACGATTTTAGCTTTAGCTTCAACGCTTAGAGACATTTTCAAACTCCAGAATATAAAGAATGTAAGGATGCCGATCTCTAATTCAGCAATCCCAGTATACGTCCCGCAATATGTTAAACAATTTGCCGAACGTTAAGCCGCGATATTCTACTCGTCTCCCCTGCTTATCGCAAGGCGAGCCGTTATCGCTATCAGGCTTCAACCGGATACTCAACGACCAGGCGACGCGGCGCGACGCGCCCTTCGCCATCCATTTCACCCATGCCGATAAACTTACCTTCATCCCCCTCGGTCACGCGTACCAGACCTTCAGAAGGAGCACTGGTGGTACGAACCGGGTTTCCGTTCTTAAAGTAAACGGAGGATGTTAAAGGAAGATTAACAACCGGGAAATCGGCCGCCGGGCTGTCCATTGGCATCAGCAGCGGATCGAGCAAATCGGCCGGCGCAATCTCTTGCGCTTCCGCCTGCTCAACCAACTCGCGCAGATGTTCAAGGGTGACCATTCGCTCAACCGGGTACGTGCTGACAGCCAGGCGACGCAGGTAAATCACGTGCGCACCGCAGCCCAGCTTTTCACCCAGGTCGTCAATGATGGTACGAATATAGGTGCCTTTCGAACAGTGAACTTCCAGCTCCAGCTCATCGCCTTCGTGACGAATAAAGAGCAGTTCGTACACGGTAATCGGACGGGGTTCGCGAGGAACGTCAATGCCCTGGCGTGCATATTCGTACAGTTTTTTACCCTGGTACTTCAGCGCCGAATACATTGACGGTACCTGCAGCGTGTCGCCACGGAAACTTTCCAGCGCAGCATCAAGTTGCTCCGCGCTGAAGGTCACCGGACGCTCTTCTACCACCTGACCATCGGCATCGGAGGTGTCCGTGCGCTGGCCTAATCGGGCGATGACCCGATAGCGCTTATCGGAGTCCAGCAGGTACTGGGAAAACTTTGTCGCTTCCCCCAGGCAGATCGGCAGCATGCCGGTCGCCAGCGGATCGAGCGCGCCCGTGTGGCCCGCACGGTTGGCGTTAAAAATACGCTTAACTTTTTGCAGCACGTCGTTGCTGGAAGCGCCCTGGGGTTTATCCAGCAGCAGCACACCATGCACGTCGCGACCGCGACGACGAGGACGACTCATTAGTCCTCCTTGCTGTCGTCCGTTGGGTTAACACGACGTTCGTCGTCATGTTTCACCACGCTGGTCACCAGGTTGGACATGCGCATACCTTCGACCAGAGAGTTGTCGTAGAAGAAGGTCAGCTCAGGCACAATACGCAGACGCATCGCTTTGCCGAGCAGAGAGCGGATGTAGCCAGAGGCTTCCTGCAGCGCTTTAATGCCGTTTTTTACCGCGGCTTCGTCCTGATCGTTCAGGAAGGTCACGAACACTTTGGCATACGCCAGGTCGCGGGACATTTCCACGCCGGACACGGTGGTCATCACACCCACGCGTGGATCTTTAATTTCACGTTGCAGGATGAGGGCGATCTCTTTCTGCATTTCTTGCGCTACGCGCTGCGGGCGACCAAATTCTTTCGCCATAATAAATTCTCCAGACAAAAAAGGGGCAAAAAGCCCCTTTTAAAATTATTACCGGGTGGCGCTTTGCTTACCCGGCCTGCATCGATGATTAAGCAATCGTACGCTGAATTTCGATGATCTCGAACACTTCGATCATGTCGCCAACGCGAACGTCGTTGTAGTTCTTCACGCCGATACCACATTCCATGCCGTTACGGACTTCGTTAACGTCATCTTTGAAGCGGCGCAGGGATTCCAGCTCGCCTTCGTAGATAACCACGTTGTCACGCAGTACGCGGATTGGGTTGTGACGTTTGATGATACCTTCGGTAACCATACAGCCCGCGATCGCACCAAATTTCGGTGATTTGAACACGTCACGCACTTCAGCCAGACCGATGATCTGCTGTTTCAGCTCTGGAGACAGCATGCCGCTCATCGCTGCTTTCACTTCGTCGATCAGGTTATAGATGACGGAGTAGTAACGCAGATCCAGACTTTCAGCATCAATCACTTTACGTGCAGACGCGTCAGCACGTACGTTGAAGCCGACCAGGATTGCATTGGATGCAGCAGCCAGGGTGGCGTCGGTTTCGGTGATACCCCCTACGCCAGAACCGATAATCTTCACTTTAACTTCGTCAGTAGACAGTTTCAGCAAGGAGTCGGAGATCGCTTCCACAGAACCCTGAACGTCGGCTTTCAGAACGATGTTCACTTCGTGAACTTCGCCTTCGGTCATGTTCGCAAACATGTTCTCGAGTTTAGATTTCTGCTGACGAGCCAGTTTAACTTCACGGAATTTGCCCTGACGATACAGTGCAACTTCGCGCGCTTTCTTCTCGTCACGTACGACGGTCACTTCATCGCCCGCAGCCGGCACACCGGACAGGCCCAGAATTTCCACTGGAATGGACGGACCTGCTTCCAGAACTTCCTGACCCAGTTCGTTACGCATCGCACGAACACGACCGTATTCGAAACCACACAGGACGATATCGCCTTTATGCAGCGTACCTTCACGAACCAGAACGGTTGCAACCGGACCACGACCTTTATCCAGGAAGGATTCGATAACCGCGCCGCTCGCCATACCTTTACGAACCGCTTTCAGCTCCAGAACTTCAGCCTGCAGCAGGATAGCGTTCAGCAAGTCGTCGATACCGGTACCGGCTTTCGCAGATACTGGGATGAACTGCGCTTCACCGCCCCACTCTTCCGGCATAACACCGTACTGGGAGAGTTCGTTTTTAACGCGATCCATGTCAGCTTCTGGCTTATCGATCTTGTTCACTGCAACCACCAGAGGCACCTGCGCCGCTTTCGCGTGCTGGATAGCTTCAATGGTCTGTGGCATCACGCCGTCGTCTGCAGCAACAACCAGTACAACGATATCCGTTGCCTGAGCACCACGAGCACGCATAGAGGTAAACGCTGCGTGGCCCGGGGTATCCAGGAAGGTGATCATGCCGTTGTCGGTTTCTACGTGGTACGCACCGATGTGCTGGGTAATACCACCCGCTTCACCGGAGGCCACTTTCGTCGAACGAATGTAGTCGAGCAGAGAGGTTTTACCGTGGTCAACGTGACCCATGATGGTCACTACAGGCGCGCGCGGTTCTGCCGCTGCACCGGTGTCACGGTCGCTCATTACTGCTTCTTCCAGCTCGTTTTCACGACGCAGGATAACTTTGTGGCCCATCTCTTCGGCTACCAGTTGCGCAGTTTCCTGGTCGATAACCTGGTTGATGGTGGCCATTGCGCCCAGTTTCATCATCGCTTTGATGACCTGAGAGCCTTTAACCGCCATTTTGTTGGCCAGATCGCCAACGGTGATGGTTTCACCAATCACTACGTCACGGTTAACAGCCTGAGCTGGCTTCTGGAAGCCCTGCTGCAGTGCGGAACCTTTACGCTTGCCGCCTTTACCACCGCGGATCGCTGCACGTGCTTCTTCACGGTCAGCTTTAGATTCAGCGTGCTTGTTGCCTTTTTTGGCTGGGCGAGCAGCTTTGGTGCTGCGAGTACGGCCACGACCACCTTCAACTTCACGGTCGTTATCGTCTTCTGCCTGGCGCGCATGCTGAGAAGTGGTGACGTGATAATCGCTGGTGTCTTCAGACGCTTCAGCAGGGTTCACACCGTTCTTCTCGTTTTCTTCAGCCATACGGCGCGCTTCTTCAGCTACACGGCGAGCTTCTTCTTCAAGCTTGCGGCGGGCTTCTTCTTCCGCTTTACGCTTCAGCTCGGCAGCTTCATTTTCACGGCGGGCTTTTTCAGCCTGGGCGGTTTTTGTCATTTCGTCGGTCTGTTGATTGCTCACTTTGTCTTTTTCCGCAGCTTCACGCTTCACTTTATCACTTGCGTCGCGTTTCGCTTTTTCTGCGGCCTCACGTTCAGCTTTTAATTCTGCTTCACGTTTGGCAGTCGCTTCTGCCTCACGCTGAGCTTGTTCTTCCGCTTCACGCTGTGCCTGCTCTTCCGCAGCAAGGCGTTCTGCCTCTTGCGGATCACGTTTTACAAAGGTGCGTGTCTTGCGGACTTCAATTTGTACCGATTTGCTTTTACCACCGGTACCAGGGATATTCAACGTGCTACGCGTTTTGCGCTGCAGCGTCAGCTTGTCAGGCGTCGAACCGTGTTCACGGTTCAGGTGCGCTAACAAGGTTTGTTTTTCTTGCGCGTTCACCGAGTCATCAGCGGACTTCGGGATCCCTGCATCAGCAAATTGCTGTACCAGGCGGTCCACGGAGGTCTGAATCTCGGCAGCCAGCGATTTTACAGTTACATCAGTCATGCTGTTCCTTCCTGCTACAGTTTATTACGCTTCGTCGCCGAACCAGCAAATATTACGTGCGGCCATGATGAGTTCGCCGGCTTTCTCGTCGGTTAAACCTTCGATATCGGCCAGGTCATCAACGCCTTGCTCAGCGAGATCTTCCAGCGTACAAACACCACGGGCAGCCAGCTTGAACGCAATCGCACGATCAAGACCTTCCAGATTCAGCAGGTCATCAGCCGGCTTCTTATCGCCAAGGCTTTCTTCCTGAGCCAGTGCCAGGGTGGTCAGTGCGTTTTTAGCGCGTTCACGCAGGGCTTCAACGGTGGCTTCATCAAGACCGTCGATTTCCAGCAGCTCTTTCATTGGCACATAGGCCAGTTCTTCAAGGGTAGAGAAACCTTCTTCAACCAGAACAGTGGCGAAATCTTCGTCAATATCCAGGTATTTCGTGAAGGTATCGATCGCCGCATGGGCTTCAGCCTGATGCTTAGCCTGCAGGTCATCAACGGTCATTACGTTGAGTTCCCAGCCGCTCAGCTGTGACGCCAGGCGTACGTTCTGACCGTTACGGCCGATTGCCTGCGCCAGGTTGCCCGCTTCAACAGCGATATCCATGGTGTGTTTGTCTTCGTCAACAACGATAGACGCCACATCCGCCGGAGCCATTGCGTTAATCACGAATTGCGCCGGGTTGTCGTCCCACAGGACGATATCGATACGCTCGCCGCCCAGTTCGGTAGAAACCGCCTGAACACGCGCACCGCGCATACCTACGCAAGCACCGACCGGGTCGATACGTTTGTCGTTGGTTTTCACTGCGATTTTCGCGCGTGAACCCGGATCGCGGGCAGCCGCTTTAATCTCGATAACTTCTTCGCCGATTTCCGGTACTTCGATACGGAACAGTTCAATCAGCATCTCTGGCTTGGAACGGGTCACAAACAGCTGTGCACCACGCGCTTCAGGGCGTACGGCATACAGAACGCCACGAATACGGTCACCCGGGCGGAAGTTTTCACGCGGCAGCATGTCTTCACGCAGGATAACGGCTTCAGCGTTACCTGGCAGCCCTTCAGATTTGATTTCCAGAGAGATGTTGTCGCGGTTTACTTTCTTCACCACGCCGGTAATGATCTCACCTTCCTGATCGCGGAACTGATCGACAACCAGCGCACGCTCAGCTTCACGGACTTTCTGGACGATAACCTGTTTTGCGGTTTGCGTGGTGATACGGTCGAAGGTGACAGATTCAATCTGATCTTCAACATAGTCACCCACGTTCAGGCTTTCGTCTTCAAAACGCGCCGCTTCCAGGGTGATCTCTTTCGTCGGCTGGGTCACCTCTTCAACGATTACCCAACGACGGAATGTATCGAAGTCACCGCTTTTACGATCGATTTCTACGCGAACATCGATCTCTTGTTCGTATTTTTTCTTGGTTGCTGTAGCCAGTGCACTTTCCAGCGCTTCGAAAATCTTCTCACGCGGCAGTGATTTCTCGTTGGAGACGGCTTCAACAACAGCCAAAATTTCTTTGTTCATCGCGGGCTTTTCACCTCAATCCAGACTGTTAAAAGTGGGGAACCAGGTTCGCCTTCTGGATATTACTCAGCGCGAACACTTCATCTTTGCCTTCGACTGTAACCGTGATCATTTCACCATCAACGGCTTTGATAATTCCCTGCCATTTACGGCGGTTCTGTACGGCCATACGCAGAACGAGAGCCACTTCTTCACCGGTAAAGCGCACATAGTGCTCGGCCGTGAACATCGGGCGATCGAGGCCGGGTGAGGAAACTTCCAGGTTGTACGCAACGGTAATCGGGTCTTCAACATCAAGAACCGCACTCACCTGGTGGCTAACATCAGCACAATCATCAACATTGATGCCATCTTCACTATCAATATAGATGCGCAGCGTCGATGTACGGCCGCGAACGAATTCGATGCCGACCAGTTCGTAGCCCAGTGCTTCGACCGGTGCAGTAATCATCTCTGTTAATTTTTGCTCTAATGTGGACAAGCCCACCCCCAAGACATAAAAAAAGGGCGTAAAGCCCAGTTATTCTGTAGTCAGATAACAAAAAACCCCGATAAATCGGGGCTTTAGATAACTGAACCCTATAGCCGCAACTGCGGCCTGGAGCACTCTCCGAAAGAATTTTTTCAAATCCAGCTACGAAGGCTCTAAGTCTTCACAGTATATTTGAAAAAGAACTTTATGGGAAAGTGGTTGCGGGGGCCGGATTTGAACCGACGACCTTCGGGTTATGAGCCCGACGAGCTACCAGGCTGCTCCACCCCGCGCCTGAAACGTGGCAAATTCTACGCGTTTTGGAGAGAATTTGCAAATAATGCTGGGATTTGGTACCGAAGACGGGACGTAAAATCGGCGTTTAGTATATTGATAGTGAACCCCACCTGTCAAGCCAGTTTCCGCCAGGTCAAACAAAGGGAAAATTTTACAAAAAACGCACGAGTCTCTTCCGGTCATCGACAAAAGATGATTAAATGAATACTCACTTATTTTGCATAAACATGCATCGAGAGCGAAAGCGGTCTCTTAATCAGTCAATCAAGCAGGGTTTTATTTTATGACGACGATTCTCAAGCATCTTCCGGTAGGACAACGTATTGGCATCGCTTTTTCAGGCGGCCTGGATACCAGCGCTGCACTGCTGTGGATGCGCCAGAAGGGAGCGGTTCCGTATGCATATACTGCGAACCTGGGTCAGCCGGATGAGGACGATTATGATGCAATCCCTCGTCGCGCTAAAGAGTATGGCGCAGAGAACGCGCGCCTGATTGACTGCCGTAAGCAACTGGTCGCTGAAGGTATTGCTGCTATTCAGTGTGGTGCTTTCCATAATACCACCGGCGGCCTGACCTATTTCAATACCACCCCGCTGGGCCGTGCAGTGACCGGTACCATGCTGGTTGCCGCCATGAAAGAAGATGGCGTAAACATCTGGGGTGATGGCAGTACGTATAAAGGAAACGATATCGAACGTTTCTATCGTTATGGCCTGCTGACCAACGCCGAGCTGCAGATTTATAAACCGTGGCTCGATACCGACTTTATCGACGAGCTGGGCGGCCGTCATGAAATGTCCGAGTTTATGATCGCCTGTGGCTTCGACTATAAGATGTCCGTTGAGAAAGCCTACTCTACCGATTCCAATATGCTGGGTGCGACGCACGAAGCGAAGGACCTGGAATTCCTGAACTCCAGCGTGAAGATCGTTAACCCGATCATGGGCGTGAAGTTCTGGGACGAAAACGTCAAAATCCAGGCGGAAGAAGTTACCGTGCGTTTCGAGCGCGGCCATCCGGTTGCCCTGAACGGCAAGACCTTCTCTGACGATGTGGAACTGATGCTGGAAGCTAACCGTATCGGTGGCCGTCACGGTCTGGGCATGAGCGACCAAATTGAAAACCGTATTATTGAAGCAAAAAGCCGTGGCATCTATGAAGCCCCTGGGATGGCGCTGCTGCACATCGCTTATGAACGTCTCCTGACCGGTATTCACAATGAAGACACCATCGAGCAGTATCACTCTCATGGTCGTCAGCTCGGTAAACTGCTGTACCAGGGCCGTTGGTTCGACCCACAGGCCCTGATGCTGCGTGATGCACTGCAACGTTGGGTGGCAAGCGCGATCACCGGCGAAGTGACGCTGGAGCTGCGTCGCGGGAATGACTACTCGATTCTGAACACCGTGTCCGACAACCTGACTTATAAAGCAGAGCGTCTGACCATGGAGAAAGGTGAATCCGTGTTCTCTCCGGACGATCGTATTGGCCAGCTGACCATGCGTAACCTGGACATCACCGATACCCGTGAGAAGCTGTTCAACTACGTTGAGAATGGCCTGCTCTCCGCAAGCGCCGGTAATGGCCTGCCGCAGGTTGAAAACCTGGAGCACAGCGTTAAGAAGTAAGGCTTACGCAGAAATGCAAAAGGCGCCCAGTGGGCGCTTTTTTACGATCGCTGCAGAACCGGTCCCGCTGGCACGAACGTACCCGCCGACGAAAACGCTCATTCTACAGACGAAATCTACAGACGAAAAAAAAGACGTCTTTCGACGTCTTTCTTCTGGAATATTGGTACCGAGGATGGGACTCGAACCCACAAGCCCGTTAGGGCACTACCACCTCAAGGTAGCGTGTCTACCAATTCCACCACCTCGGTACTGAATACTTAGTGCGGGATATCGCTGGTCGGCTTAGCCGGTGCAGCTGGCTGAGTCTGCTCAGTTTTCGCTGGCGCGCTCAGATTTTCCCACTCGCTTCCTTTGCTGGTCTTGTTGCTGTTGATATTGCCAAGCGCCAGACTGATGATGAAGAACAGCGTAGCCAGAATCGCCGTTGTGCGGGTCATGAAGTTCGCAGAACCACTTGAACCGAACAGCGTACCGGAAGCGCCTGCTCCGAAGGAGGCTCCCATATCAGCGCCTTTACCTTGCTGCAGCATAATCAGCGCTACGAGAGCGATGGCTACAATAAGGAAAATAACTAAAAGAGCTTCGTACATAATCAACCTGTTCCTTGCGGATTTGCCGCATACCAATGCTTCGACCAATTAGCAGGATTTTTGTTTCCCACTGAAGCGGGTGTGAATACTAACCAAAGCGAATGTGCTTCGCAAGGGCAATTTTGACGCATTGTATCAACTGCGGAAAAAAACAGCAAAAAGCCATCAATTGCTCAAAACAAAGGCGGCAACCGCCGCCTTTTTAATCACTTAACGTGAAAAACTATGCAGCTTTTACGGCATCCGCAATACTGTGCGCAAATTCATTCACCTGCGCTTCGTCTTCACCTTCCACCATTACGCGGATCAGCGGTTCGGTTCCAGACTTACGCAGCAGCACACGCCCACGGTTGCCCAGCGCGGCTTCAACGTCAGCCATCACCGCTTTCACATTTTCATTTTCCAGCGGATCGCCTTTACCGGCGGTGAAACGCACATTCACCAGGATCTGCGGGAACATTTTCATGCCGCTGCAGAGATCGTGCAGGCTCATATGGTTGCGCGCCATGGCGGCAACAACCTGCAGCGCAGCGACGATACCGTCTCCGGTGGTGGTTTTATCCAGCAGGATCACGTGGCCTGAGTTTTCAGCCCCGATGCGCCAGCCTTTTTCCTGCAGTTTTTCCAGCACATAGCGGTCGCCCACTTTTGCACGGACAAATGGAATACCCAGCTGTTTCAGCGCCAGTTCCAGACCCATGTTGCTCATCAGCGTGCCTACTGCCCCGCCGCGCAGCTGGCCCTGACGCAGACCTTCACGCGCAATGATATAGAGGATCTGGTCGCCGTCGACCTTATTACCTTCGTGATCGACCATGATCACGCGATCGCCGTCGCCATCCAGTGCGATGCCCAGATCGGCTTTTTCCGCCAGAACGCGTGCCTGCAGAGCACGAACGTCAGTCGCACCCACCTGTTCGTTAATATTCAGGCCATCAGGCTCACAGCCGATGGTAATCACGTTCGCACCCAGTTCGCGGAAAACATTCGGCGCAATGTGATAGGTCGCACCGTTGGCGCAGTCCACCACAATTTTAAGATGGGCCAGGCTCAGTTCGTTCGGGAAAGTACCTTTGCAGAATTCGATGTAACGACCCGCAGCATCGACAATGCGATTCGCTTTACCCAGCTCGGCGGAGTCGACACAGGTGATCTCTTTTTCCATCTCCGCTTCGATCGCCTCTTCCACTTCATCCGGCAACTTAGTGCCGTCGATGGAGAAGAATTTAATGCCGTTGTCGTAAAACGGGTTATGCGACGCCGAAATCACAATCCCTGCTTCAGCACGGAAAGTACGCGTCAGATATGCCACAGCAGGCGTTGGCATTGGGCCAGTGAAGGAAGCGGAAAGCCCCGCGGCAGCCAGACCGGCCTCCAGCGCTGACTCCAGCATATACCCGGAGATACGGGTATCTTTACCAATGATGATTTTACGGGAGCCATGACGTGCAAGCACTTTACCCGCCGCCCAGCCCAGTTTCAGTACAAAATCAGGGGTGATTGGCGCATCACCCACGCGCCCACGAATACCATCGGTACCAAAATATTTACGATTACTCATAGCGTTTGTTTTCCTTCGCTGCCAGTGTAGCTTCCACTACACGCATGGCTTCTACTGTTTCTTTAACGTCATGGACACGAATAATGTGCGCGCCCTGCATCGCCGCAATTACAGCGCAGGCCAGGCTTCCGCTCAGACGTTCGCTCGGCCCTACATTCAGTAACTGACCAATCATCGACTTTCTCGACATACCAACCAGCAATGGCAGGTCGAAATGATGGAATTCCGATAAGCGCGCAAGCAGCTCATAATTGTGAGAGAGATTTTTACCGAAACCGAACCCCGGGTCGAGCAGCAATTTCTCTTTTGCGATACCCGCACGTTCACAACGTGCAATATGCTCAATAAAGAAGCGATTTACGTCGGCATAAACATCGTCATACTTTGGCGCTTCCTGCATGGTTTTCGGCTGTCCTTGCATGTGCATCAGGCAAACCGGTAGCCCGGTATCCGCGGCCGCCTCCAGTGCGCCAGGCTCCGTCAGCGAGCGAATATCATTGATGATGTGAGCACCCACTCTCGCGACTTCACGGATCACTTCAGGTTTAGACGTATCGACGGAGATCCACACTTCGAACCGCTGTGCGATAGCTTCAACCACAGGCACCACGCGCGCCAGTTCTTCTTCCACCGAAACGTCTGCCGCCCCAGGGCGCGTCGATTCCCCGCCTACGTCAATGATGGTGGCGCCCGCGTTAATCATCAAATTTGCGTGTTTCACAGCCTCGATAAGCGTGTTATGCGTGCCGCCGTCAGAGAAGGAGTCAGGCGTGACATTCAGGATACCCATCACATGCGGATGTGAGAGATCGAGATGCGAGTCCTGGGCGAATAGTTTCATGGTCAAATCCCTGGTATCAATATGGTTTTACAGAAAAGAAAAACCCCGGAGCAAGCTCCAGGGTTTGAGGTGCAAACATAGACTTCAAAAGCAGTGACTTACTTGTCGCCCAACTGTTCTGACATGGTGTTGCCCGGGTTCGGCGTACGCGGTTCATCGACCGGACGCGGCGCACGCGGTGTGCCATTGTTGTCAGAATTGTTAGAAGCGCCTGGGTCTTCCCAACCCGCTGGCGGACGCACTTCGCGGCGAGCCATCAAGTCGTCAATCTGCGGAGCATCGATGGTCTCATATTTCATGAGCGCATCTTTCATCGAATGCAGAATGTCCAGGTTATCGTTCAGGATCTGACGGGCGCGATTGTAGTTACGCTCGATCAGCAGCTTCACTTCCTGGTCAATGATACGTGCGGTTTCATCGGACATGTGTTTCGCTTTCGCCACGGAGCGGCCCAGGAACACTTCGCCTTCTTCTTCCGCATACAGCAGGGGACCCAGCTTCTCGGAGAAGCCCCATTGGGTCACCATGTTACGCGCCAGGTTGGTCGCGACTTTAATGTCGTTGGACGCACCGGTCGAAACATGCTCCGCGCCGTAAATAATCTCTTCAGCCAGACGACCGCCGTAAAGGGTTGAAATCTGACTTTCCAGCTTCTGACGACTGGCGCTGATGGCATCGCCTTCCGGCAGGAAGAACGTCACACCCAGCGCACGACCGCGCGGAATAATCGTCACTTTATGCACCGGATCGTGTTCCGGCACCAGGCGACCGATAATCGCGTGACCGGCTTCGTGGTAAGCCGTGGACTCTTTTTGCGCTTCCGTCATCACCATGGAGCGACGTTCCGCACCCATCATGATTTTGTCTTTCGCTTTTTCGAACTCCACCATCGACACAACGCGTTTGTTACCGCGAGCAGCGAACAGTGCAGCTTCGTTGACCAGGTTTGCCAGGTCAGCACCGGAGAAGCCCGGCGTACCACGCGCGATGATTGCCGCGTCGACATCAGGTGCCAGCGGTACGCGACGCATGTGAACTTTCAGAATCTGTTCACGACCACGTACATCCGGCAGACCAACCACAACCTGACGGTCAAAACGGCCTGGACGCAGCAGCGCAGGGTCAAGAACGTCCGGACGGTTAGTCGCCGCGATAACAATAATACCTTCATTACCTTCGAAGCCATCCATCTCAACCAGCATCTGGTTCAGCGTCTGTTCACGTTCATCGTGACCACCGCCCAAGCCCGCGCCACGCTGGCGGCCTACGGCGTCGATTTCATCGATGAAGATAATGCACGGTGCTGCCTTCTTGGCCTGCTCGAACATGTCACGCACACGAGATGCACCAACACCCACGAACATTTCAACGAAGTCAGAACCTGAAATAGTAAAGAACGGCACCTTCGCTTCACCCGCGATGGCTTTCGCCAGCAGGGTTTTACCGGTACCCGGAGGCCCTACCATCAGAACGCCTTTCGGGATCTTACCGCCCAGTTTCTGGAAACGGCTCGGCTCGCGCAGGTATTCAACCAGTTCGCCCACTTCTTCTTTTGCTTCGTCGCAACCTGCAACGTCGGCAAATGTGGTCTTGATCTGATCTTCCGTTAGCATACGCGCCTTGCTCTTACCGAACGACATGGCACCTTTGCCACCGCCGCCCTGCATCTGGCGCATAAAGAAGATCCAGACGCCAATAAGAAGCAGCATAGGGAACCAGGAGATGAAGATAGAAGCCAGCAGGCTTGGTTCTTCTGGCGGCTCGCCTACCACCTTGACGTTTTTGGTCAGAAGGTTATCAAGCAGCTTAGGATCGTTCACCGGGATGTAAGTCGTGTAACGGTTACTATCTTTCTTGGTAACGTTGATCTCACGTCCGTTGATACGCGCTTCGCGAACCTGGTCCTGATTGACCTCCTGCAGGAAGGTAGAATAATCCACCTTGCGGCCATTCGACTCGCTGGGCCCAAAGCTCTGGAATACTGACATCAGCACAACGGCAATGACCAGCCAGAGTATTAGGTTTTTCGCCATGTCACTCAAGGGATTAACCTCATATTACAACTGTGTTAAAAACAGCGTCAGGATACTCTATATCCCGTGTCATTCAAACTTTCGTCTGAAAGACGCGGGTTATCATTTTCGCCCGGTCGCTACAATATACACTTCTCGGGAACGGGCCCGGGAAGAGTCCGGCTTACGAACTTTAACCTTCGCAAACAGGGAGCGAATTTCCTTAAGATACTCCTCGAAACCTTCGCCCTGAAACACCTTCACAACAAAACTACCACCAGGCGCTAGTACATCACGACACATTTCTAACGCTAGCTCCACCAAATACATGGCGCGGGGGATATCCACCGCCGGTGTTCCACACATATTTGGTGCCATATCTGACATGACAACCTGGACCTTACTATCACCTACACGCTCAAGTAGCGCTTTCAGCACTAATTCATCACGAAAGTCGCCCTGAAGGAAGTCGACACCGACGATGGGATCCATTGGTAAAAGGTCGCATGCGATGATTCGGCCCGTTCCGCCGATCTGCGTAACCGCATACTGGGACCATCCGCCAGGTGCTGCACCGAGATCGACAACCGTCATTCCCGGCTTAAAAAGTTTGTCACTTTGCTGTATTTCATCAAGTTTAAACCAGGCACGGGAACGCAACCCCTTTTTCTGTGCCTGTTGAACATATTTATCGCTAAAGTGTTCCTGAAGCCAGCGGCTGGAGCTGGCAGAACGCTTTTTACCTGTCATTTAACATTTCCGTCCTGGTTCATCGTTACTTGCCTGTGACGTAAATTTCTACGCAGCTATTTGGCGATATAAGGGAGATGGCGGTAGAATGAACCGTTTTCAATCCCAACGTAAGCAAAAATATACGATGAATCTGAGTACTAAACAAAAACAGCACCTTAAAGGTCTGGCACATCCGCTCAAGCCTGTAGTCATGCTTGGCAACAATGGTTTGACCGAAGGGGTGCTTGCCGAGATTGAACAAGCGCTGGAACACCACGAGCTGATCAAGGTGAAAATCGCCTCTGAAGACCGAGACACTAAAAACCTGATCGTGGAAGCCATCGTGCGTGAAACGGGTGCCTGTAATGTACAGGTCATCGGTAAAACGCTGGTGCTCTATCGCCCATCTAAAGAGCGTAAAATCTCGCTGCCACGCTAAGGATATCCTGAATCGAACACATTTTCTGTGTAAAACGAGGGATTTCTGTCAGCAGGTGAGCAAAATGCCACGCTCCTTGAGTTGATAAAAGGCCGCTATGCGGCCTTTTTCTTTTCTTTACAATGTATCAACATCTTAGTCGAGATGCGAATTACAGGTATTCAACCTTAATAATTTCGTATTCCACTTCGCCACCCGGGGTGCGGATAGTGACAACATCATCCTGCTCTTTGCCAATCAGGCCGCGAGCAATCGGGGAGTTCACCGAAATCAGATTCTGTTTAAAGTCCGCTTCATCATCACCCACGATGCGATAAGTCTGCTCTTCGTCATTGTCCAGGTTCAGCACGGTAACGGTTGAACCAAAAATGACGCGGCCATTGTTAGGCATTTTGGTGATATCGATAACCTGCGCATTGGACAGTTTTGCTTCGATATCTTTAATACGCCCTTCACAGAAGCCCTGCTGCTCACGCGCCGCGTGGTATTCAGCATTCTCTTTCAGGTCGCCATGCTCACGCGCATCCGCGATAGCGGCGATGATTTCAGGGCGACGAACGGATTTCAGAAAATCCAGCTCTTCGCGCAGTTTTTCGGCACCACGTAAGGTCATCGGAATAGCTTGCATTTGTTATACCTCTTAAACATTCCTGTTGGGAGCAGTGTTCCCTGCCCCGGCCCCCATGAGCGGGCCAGAAGCAAAAAGAAAACCGACCCGGGAGCGAAGCCCCAGGTCAGCAACAATTTTCAATTTGATACGCATTTTACCGCGAAGTTCACTATGGGTCATCGTTTACTTTGCAGTGCTATGCACCGTAGTATGACGGTTTGTTTTCGGGTTGTTAGCGCGAGATTATGCGATTTTCCAGATTTATCATCGGATTGACTACCAGTATAGCGTTCAGCGTTCAGGCCGCGAATGTTGATGAGTACATTAATCAGCTACCCGCAGGTGCCAACCTTGCCTTGATGGTGCAGAAGGTCGGGGCGCAGTCGCCAGAGATTGACTATCACAGTCAACAGATGGCGCTGCCTGCCAGTACCCAGAAGGTGATCACCGCACTCGCCGCCCTGCTTCAGCTTGGACCTGACTTCCGTTTTACCACCACGCTCGAGACCAAAGGCAACATCGAGGGTGGCGAACTGAAAGGCGATCTTATCGCTCGTTTCGGGGGAGATCCTACGTTTAAACGCCAGGATATCCGCAACATGGTCGCGTCGCTGAAAAAATCTGGCGTGCAGAAGATTGATGGCAATGTGTTAATCGACACCTCTATTTTTGCCAGCCACGATAAAGCGCCAGGATGGCCGTGGAACGACATGACGCAGTGCTTTAGCGCTCCGCCAGCCGCCGCGATTGTGGATCGTAACTGCTTCTCCATTTCACTTTACAGCGCGCCAAAACCGGATGACTTAGCGTTTATTCGCGTGGCGTCTTACTACCCGGTGACGATGTTCAGCCAGGTTCGTACCCTCGCAAAAGGCTCCCCGGATGCGCAGTATTGCGAACTGGACGTGGTGCCAGGCGATCTTAACCGCTTCACGCTGACCGGGTGCCTGACACAGCGCGCCGACCCGCTGCCGCTGGCCTTTGCGATACAGGATGGCGCAAGCTATGCGGGTGCCATTCTCAAGGATGAACTGAAGCAGGCGGGAATAACCTATTCCGGTACCCTGCTGCGCCAGACGCAGGTTAATCAACCCGGTACGGTCATCGCCAGCAAACAATCTGCGCCGCTGCACGATTTGCTACGGATTATGCTGAAAAAGTCTGACAACATGATTGCTGACACGGTGTTCCGCATGATTGGTCACGCGCGTTTCGGCGTGCCAGGAACCTGGCGTGCGGGTTCCGACGCCGTACGTCAGATCCTGCGCCAACAGGCGGGGATCGATCTTGGCAACACCATTGCCGTCGATGGATCCGGGTTATCGCGGCATAATTTGATCTCCCCGGCAACGATGATGCAAGTACTTCAGTACATTGCACAACATGACACTGAGCTAAACTTTATTTCGATGCTGCCACTTGCCGGGCATGACGGTTCGCTTCAGTACCGTGCCGGCCTTCATGCGGCCGGGGTGGACGGAAAAGTTTCAGCCAAGACTGGTTCACTGCAGGGGGTTTATAACCTTGCAGGCTTCATCACTACCGCCAGCGGGCAACGCATGGCATTCGTGCAGTATCTTTCCGGCTATGCCGTCGAACCGACCGACCAGCGTAATCGTCGTATTCCACTGGTTCGCTTCGAAAGCAGGCTTTATAAGGACATCTACCAGAATAACTAGCGATGAAACTACTCATAGTTGAAGACGATCTGTTATTGCAGGAAGGGCTGGCTCTGGCGCTGGCCAATGAAGGATATGCCCTCGACTGCGCCGCTACGGCGACTGAGGCGGATGCACTGATCCAGAGCGGCGAATACAGTCTGGTGATCCTCGATTTAGGCTTACCGGATAAAGACGGCGCTACGCAGCTAAGCCAGTGGCGCCGCCGGGGTATCGCCAATCCGGTATTGATCCTGACGGCACGGGATGCCATTGAAGATCGTATCAACGGCCTCGATTCTGGCGCTGATGATTACCTGGTGAAACCGTTTGCCCTTGCGGAGCTTCAGGCGCGGGTACGGGCGTTGATTCGTCGTTATCAGGGACACAGCGATAACTTACTGACCGACGGCGATATTACGCTGAATCTGCAAACCCAGCAGGTGCTGTGCCAGTCCCTGCCGGTTGAAGTAACCCCTAAAGAGTTTGCGCTGCTGACGCGCCTGATTATGCGCAGCGGACAAACGGTACACCGCGAAACCCTGCAGCAGGATATTTATTCCTGGCAGGACGATCCCGGCTCAAATACCCTCGAAGTGCATATTCACAATCTGCGTCGCAAACTGGGTAAAGACCGGATTAAAACTGTCCGTGGCGTAGGCTACCGTCTGGAGAGCCAGAAATGAACAGTATGCGTCGGCGATTAATGGTTCTGCTGGCGGTCATTCTGTTATTTTTCCAACTGATAAGCGTGATCTGGCTCTGGCATGAAAGCCGTGAACAGATTGGTTTTCTGGTCAACGAAACGCTCTCGGCGAAATCGCGCAATAATCATGTCGAGAAAGAGATCCGTGAAGCGATTGCCTCGCTGCTGGTCCCCTCTCTGGTGATGGTCGGTTTTACGCTGTGCTTCTCATTCTGGGCGGTCACCTGGATAACCCGGCCGCTGAATCAACTGCGCGTCAGCCTGGCGAACCGCTCGGCGGATAACTTAACCCCGCTCCCTGTCTATTCCGACATGGAAGAAATTGGTGCCGTCACAACCTCGCTTAACCAGCTCCTCGCCCGTTTGGATCACACCATTCAACAGGAACGTCTCTTCACCGCGGACGCCGCTCACGAGCTGCGAACGCCGCTTGCGGGGATCAGACTGCATCTGGAACTGATGGCACAGTCCGGCTCTCCACAGGCCACAACGTTAATTACCCGTATCGATCAGCTGATGCACACGGTTGAGCAACTGCTGATGTTGTCTCGTGCCGGACAGGCGATGGCGAGCGGTCACTATGAAACCGTCAACTGGACAGACGATATCATCATGCCGCTCGGTCTTGGACATGAAGCCAAAGAGCATACGGTGATATGGCCGGACAAAAGTCCGCTCACGGTGCAGGGTGATGCGGTGCTTCTGCGTTTGATGCTGCGCAATCTGCTTGAGAACGCCGGGCGCTACAGTCCGTCAGGCACAACGATTCGCGTGACTCTGGCCGACGTTGACGGGGGAACACAGGTCAGCGTTATCGATCAGGGGCCGGGGATAGATGAAGCGCACCGCCAGTCGATTACTGAACCGTTCCGTCGTCTTGACCAGCGCTACGGTGGCAGCGGCCTGGGGCTGAGCATTGTGCAACGTATCGTGCAGCTCCACCACGGCAAGCTGACGCTGGAGAATGGTGCTGAGGGCGGCTTAATCGCCAGCTGCTGGTTGCCGTCCAGCCTGCAATAAAAAAGCCCCCTTCCGGGGGCTTTAAACTGCGATTAGTGCTTGTAGATGAACTCGACACCTTCTTCGTCGTCTTCATCCCAGTCGTCGTCCCAGTCTTCTTCCTCTTCCACTTCCAGCTCTTCGAGCTGTTGGCGGTGGTAGTCATCCCACATGAATTCGACTTTTTCTGGCTGTTTCGCTTCTTCAGCCTGAACAACCGGGTTTTCGATGATAAAGGTCATCACATCCCAGCACAGATCTTTCACGCCAACCTGGCTTGCCGCGGAGATCAGGTAGTATTTATCTTCCCAGCCCATCGCTTCAGCAATGGCTTTCGCTTTCGCTTCCGCTTCGGCTTTATCCATCAGATCGATCTTGTTAAAGACCAGCCAGCGCGGCTTGTTCGCCAGTTTTTCGCTGTATTTTTCCAGCTCGCCGATAATGATGCGGGCATTTTCTACCGGATCGGAACCGTCGATTGGATCGATATCGATGAGATGCAGCAGTACGCGGCAGCGCTCAAGGTGTTTCAGGAAGCGGATACCCAGACCGGCACCTTCTGCAGCACCTTCAATCAGACCCGGGATATCAGCAACCACAAAGCTCTTCTCGTTATCCATACGGACAACGCCCAGGCTTGGTACCAGCGTGGTAAACGGATAATCCGCCACTTTTGGCTTGGCAGCAGAGACCGCACGAATAAACGTCGATTTACCGGCGTTTGGCATACCCAGCATCCCGACATCGGCCAGAAGCATCAGTTCCAGCTGCAGATCGCGCTTGTCGCCCGGCGTACCCATCGTTTTCTGACGCGGGGTACGGTTTACGGACGATTTGAAACGGCTGTTACCCAGACCGTGCCAGCCGCCTTTCGCCACCATCAGACGCTGACCGTGTTTGGTCATATCGCCCATGGTTTCGCCCGTCCCCTGGTCAATCACACGCGTACCGACCGGAACCTTAATGGTCACGTCTTTACCGCGTTTGCCCGTACAGTCACGGCTTTGACCGTTCTGACCACGCTCAGCGCGGAAGGATTTTTCGAAACGGTAGTCGATCAGCGTGTTGAGGTTCTCATCCGCCTCCAGCCACACGTCACCGCCGTCCCCACCGTCACCGCCGTCAGGACCGCCACGTGGAATATATTTCTCACGGCGGAAGCTCACGCAACCATTGCCGCCATCACCTGCCACGACCAGGATTGTCGCTTCATCAACAAACTTCATTTTACTCTCCGTAACTCATTCGCCTGAGCGGGGGACTACTACGACCGCTTCATTTTTGCGCCAACGCCCCCAAAGACGATGACCAATGGCGGAATACATCGCGCCCGCAACCACGACAAACGCACCGAGATAGCCCAACATGTTGAGCATCGGTCTGACGAAGACATCGGGCCAGGCCATTGATAACAAATCTGAAAATAACAGCGTAAACAGCGGGGTAAGCGTAATGAGTGCGCTCACCTGTGCTGCCTGCCAGCGCGCCATCGCTTCGGCCAGCGCGCCATAACCGACCAGCGTGTTCAGCCCACAAAAAATGAGGCACGCCAGTTGCCAGTCGCTAAGCTGGGTGATCACACCCGGTTTTGCTAACGGCAATAATGCTATTGTACACAAAGTGTACAGCAAAAAGAGGATCTGCTGTGAGGCCAAACGACGCAATAACACCTTTTGCGCGACGCCATAACTCACCCAAACCGTTGCTGCTCCCACTCCGAAGATCACACCCCAGGTGTAATCCGTCAGTCGGGTAAAAATCTCTATCAGACTGGTGTTGAAGAACATCACCAGACCACAGAGCAACATGCTCGCCCCGATAATTTGCGTGCCACGCATCTTCTCCTTGAGGATAAAGACGCTGGCGACCATCATGCCGACCGGTGAAAGCTGACCAATCACCTGCGACGCCGTGGGGCTAAGATACTGCAGGGAAGAACTGAACAGTATGAAGTTACCGAACAGGCCACCCGTCGCGATAGCCAGCAACACCAACCAGCGCGGTTTACGGAAGATACGCAACGGCGGAAGCTTACCTTTGATCGCGAGGATGGCCCCAAGGCCGATGCTTGCCATCAGAAAGCGATAAAATACCACCGTTGGCGGCTCCATCACTTCCAGTACCTGCTTCATTGCAATCGGCAGCGCACCCCAGCACATTGCGGTCGTGAGCGCCAAAAGAATACCAATGCCGGCCTGCTGCTTCATGCCCGTTTTCCCTACAGAAAAAATTACCGGGTTTCCAATGTAAAAAGCCCCGCAACAGGTTGCGGGGCTTTAATCCGTTACCGGACCGAGAAAACCTTACTCAGCAACGATGCTGATGTATTTACGGTTGTTCGGGCCTTTAACTTCAAATTTCACTTTACCGTCTGCTTTAGCAAACAGAGTGTGGTCACGACCGCAACCTACGTTGTTGCCAGCATGGAATTTGGTGCCACGTTGACGAACAATGATGCTACCCGCCAGAACGGATTCGCCACCGAAACGCTTAACGCCCAGGCGTTTAGCTTCTGAATCGCGACCGTTACGTGTGGAGCCGCCAGCCTTTTTATGTGCCATTTAAATCTCTCCTCAGGTCTTAGGCGCTGATGCCAGTAATTTTCACATCAGTGAACCACTGACGGTGGCCCTGCTGCTTACGGTAGTGTTTACGACGACGAAACTTAACGATTTTAACTTTCTCGCCACGACCGTGAGCAACAACTTCAGCTTTGATAACGCCGCCATCAACGAAAGGAACGCCGATTTTGACTTCTTCACCGTTTGCGATCATCAGAACTTCTGCGAACTCAACAGATTCGCCAGTTGCGATGTCCAGCTTTTCCAGGCGAACGGTCTGACCTTCGCTTACTCGGTGTTGTTTACCACCACTTTGGAAAACCGCGTACATATAAACTCCGCTTCCGCGCACATCCTCGTATGAATCAGAGTGCGCTATAAATATTCACAATAGGGCGCGAATATTACGCAAAACGCGAGCCTTTGACAAGTGCTACCATCAATACATGAAGAAAAAAAACACAACGCGTAAGGTAACGTTTATCTGAGCCGTTTTTTCAGTACAATCAGCACTACTATTGATAAACCTAACCCTTCGTTACCCCATTGAAGATGGGATAAACAGGATAAAAAGCCCGGCTTTTGCGATGAATTTAGAAAAAATCAACGAGTTAACCGCGCAAGATATGGCGGGTGTGAATGCAGCAATCCTGGAGCAACTCAATTCTGACGTTCAGCTGATCAATCAGTTGGGCTATTACATCGTCAGCGGCGGCGGTAAACGCATTCGCCCGATGATTGCCATCCTGGCTGCCCGAGCCGTCGGCTATCAGGGAAATGCTCACGTCACGATCGCGGCACTGATCGAATTTATTCACACTGCGACGCTTCTTCATGATGATGTTGTGGATGAATCAGACATGCGCCGGGGTAAAGCCACCGCCAACGCCGCCTTTGGCAATGCTGCCAGCGTCCTGGTGGGGGATTTTATCTATACCCGTGCCTTCCAGATGATGACCAGCCTGGGTTCGCTGAAGGTGCTGGAGGTCATGTCTGAAGCCGTTAACGTGATTGCTGAGGGCGAAGTGCTTCAGCTGATGAACGTCAACGACCCTGACATCACCGAAGAAAACTACATGCGCGTGATTTACAGCAAAACTGCGCGCCTGTTTGAAGCGGCTGCACAGTGTTCCGGCATTCTCGCTGGCTGTAGCGAAGCCCAGGAAAAAGGGCTGCAGGACTATGGCCGTTATCTGGGTACCGCATTCCAGCTGATTGATGATTTACTGGATTACAGTGCAGACGGCGAAACGCTCGGCAAAAACGTGGGTGATGACCTGAACGAAGGCAAACCGACGCTGCCGCTACTCCATGCGATGCGCAACGGTTCAGCCGACCAGGCGAAAATGATCCGTGAAGCGATCGAGCAGGGAAATGGTCGTCATCTTCTGGAACCCGTGCTGGAAACAATGGCCATTTGCGGATCGCTGGACTGGACGCGTCAGCGTGCCGAAGAAGAGGCGGATAAAGCCATCGCCGCACTTCAGGTCATCCCGGACAGCCCATGGCGCGATGCGCTCATTGGTCTTGCCCATATCGCCGTTCAGCGCGACCGTTAATCCTGCTCTCCCCTCCCCGCGGCCCTCGCGGGGAGATTCCAGTACACACCTGTATATTCCTCTTTCACGTAAACGCACCGGTTTACAGACCGCATGAATAAAGCCATGCCTTATTCTGAATATCCCTACCAGTAACGCGAACTTTTTAGAACAAGAAATTGAAATGGGTATAGTAAGGCCAGTCGTTTCAGACGAAATGGCGTAAGTGAATCCGAACTTAAGGACAGCGTTATGGACACGAAATTTATCGACTGGCACACAGCAGATATCATTGCGGCACTGCGCAAAAAAGGCACATCACTGGCTGCGGAATCTCGCCGCCATGGCCTGAGTTCTTCAACCCTGGCAAATGCCCTGACGCGCCCCTGGCCGAAGGGAGAATTGATCATTGCGACGGCGCTGGATACGCATCCGTGGGTGATCTGGCCTTCGCGTTACCACGATCCCATTACCCATGAATTTATCGACAGATCGCGCATGATCCGCCAGAGGAAAGTGAAGAAAGACCCGCAGGAATAGCGGTTTTTTTGACAGGAACAGCAACCCCCCGGTCATTTCTGGCAGGGGGCTGCCGGAACGATTACTCGCCCTTCACACGCTCGATATTCGCACCCAACGCGCGCAGTTTATCTTCGATACGTTCATAGCCACGATCGATGTGATAAATACGATCAACGACCGTCGTCCCTTCCGCAATACAACCCGCCAGCACCAGGCTTGCAGATGCACGCAGATCGGTTGCCATCACCTGAGCACCAGACAGTTTCTCAACGCCGTGGCAAATCACGGTATTACTCTCGATCTCAGCATGTGCGCCCATACGGATCAGTTCCGGTACGTGCATAAAGCGGTTTTCAAAGATGGTCTCGGTAATGAACCCCGTCCCTTCCGCCACCAGGTTTAACAGGGTGAACTGCGCCTGCATATCGGTCGGGAAAGCAGGATGCGGAGCTGTACGCACGTTTACCGCTTTTGGACGATTGCCGTGCATGTCCAGGCTGATCCAGTCTTCACCGATTTCGATATCAGCGCCTGCGTCACGCAGTTTCGCCAGCACCGCATCCAGGGTATCTGGCTGCGCGTTGCGGCAGGTAATTTTCCCGCCTGAAATCGCGGCAGCAACCAGGAACGTCCCGGTTTCGATACGGTCTGGCAGGACGCGATACACGCCGCCGCCCAGACGCTCAACGCCTTCGATGGTGATACGGTCGGTGCCCTGGCCGGTGATCTTCGCACCCAGCGCCACGAGGAAGTTCGCGGTATCCACAATCTCCGGTTCACGCGCGGCGTTTTCGATGATGGTAGTACCTTCTGCCAGCGTTGCCGCAGACATGATGGTGACGGTGGCACCAACGCTCACTTTGTCCATGACAATGTGCGCGCCTTTCAGGCGGCCATTCACAGACGCTTTAACATAACCTTCTTCGAGTTTGATCTCGGCGCCCAGTTTCTCCAGGCCAAAGATGTGCAGGTCAACCGGACGTGCACCGATTGCGCAGCCACCCGGCAGGGAAACCTGACCCTGACCAAAACGTGCCACCAGCGGGCCAAGCGCCCAGATGGATGCACGCATGGTTTTCACCAGATCGTAAGGTGCAGAGAAGTTGTTTACGTTGCTGGCGTCGATCCAGACGGAACCGTTACGCTCAACTTTGGTGCCTAGCTGGCTGAGCAACTTCATGGTGGTGTCGATATCTTTCAGCTTCGGTACGTTCTGAATTTCTACCGGCTCTTCCGCGAGCAGCGCAGCAAAGAGGATGGGCAGCGCGGCATTTTTTGCGCCAGAAATTGTGACTTCGCCCTGGAGACGCGTTGGCCCCTGTACACGAAATTTATCCATTGTGTGCTCTCTTATAAATTCAACCGTGCTGCGGGCGTGTCGCCCACAACTCAAAAACCGTTTAGTTTGCGATCGCGTGCCCACTCTTGAGGGGTGAACGCTTTAATCGACAGGGCGTGGATGCGGTTATCCGCAATGTATTCCATCAGCGGCGCGTATACAGCCTGCTGTTTCTTCACACGGCTCATACCGTCGAACATCTCACCCACAGCAATAACCTGGAAGTGACTGCCATCGCCAGTGACGTGGGCTTCCTGAAGGGAGAGTGCATTCATCAGCACTGTCTGGATTTCATGATTTTCCATGGGTTCTTAATCATCTGATAGTGAAAACAAGCCCAACATCTTAGAGCAAAGTGGCGTCGTCTTAAACAAGCAAAAAGCCCCGACGATGAATCTGTCAGGGCTTTCAGAAGTAACGCACTGAAAATATTAACGAGGCAGTACGTCCTGAGGGAGATTATAGAGCTGGGCCAGGGTGACCACATTATCGCTCGCCGCGTGCAGCGTAACGCTTGTCCCCTGCTTTTTCCCCACGGCAACAAGATGGGCCAGCAGCGCGACGCCTGCCGTGTCCACCCGTGAAATGCCGCTCAGATCGATAACCGTCACGCCCTGCATCGCTTCAAAACGTTTGTCCCAGAGCGGGTTCAGCAGATCCTGGTCGAGTTCACCCGTCAGCTTCAACGTCTCACCCTCACGCGACCAGCTCAGTTGATCCGACATTACTTCTTCTCGTCCAGAGAGATTTTCTGACGCGAGATAGACTGTAGCTGTGCGGTCAGGCCATCAATGCCTTTGGTGCGCAGCAGGTCACTCCACTCGTTCTGTTTAGTGGTGATCATGCTCACCCCTTCCGCAATCATGTCATAGGCCTGCCAGTGACCGGTCTGGCTGTTTTTACGCCACTGGAAGTCCAGGCGCACTGGCGGACGGCCGTTAGGATCGATAATCGTGACGCGGATAGGAATGATAGTCGCGTCGCCCAGCGGCTGCTCTGGCGCAATCTGATAGGTCTGACCGTGATACATCGCCAGTGCCTGACCGTAAGCCTGTTTCAGGTATTCACGGAACGCGGCGAAATAGGCGTCGCGCTGCGCCGGGGTCGCGTCTTTGTAATAACGGCCCAGAACCAACGCACCCGCATATTTGATCTGCACGTACGGCAGCAGCTCTTGATCAACCACGTCGCGCAGATAATCAGGATTGGAACGAATTTTCGGCTGTTCGTTTTTAAGCCGGTCGAAGGTCTTCTTCGCAGCCTCATCCATCAGTTTGTACGGGTTACTCTGATCCGCAGCATGCGCCGCGGTGAGAGGGGCAATGACCAGCATGGCAACCATTAACAGTCGTTTAAACATGAATGACTTCTCCTGAAATTAATTCGTCGTGCCTGGTGTCGGTGCGACACTGGCAGGATCTTCGCTCTGCGCAGGGGCAGCGTCGGACTTCTTATCATCTCCTTTACTGTTATAAAGGAACTGACCAATCATATCCTCCAGTACCATCGCGGACTTCGTATCCTGGATTACGCTACCGTCTTTAAGGATAGTCGTTCCCAGCTCCGGGTCTTCAAAACCGACGTTAAGCGCCAGATATTGCTCACCCAACAGGCCGGAAGTGCGGATAGAAAGCGAGCTGGTGTCCGGGATATGGTTATAACGCTCTTCAATATCCATCGACACGCGCGGCAGATAGGTTTTCTCATCAAGCGTAATGTCAGAGACACGCCCGATGACCACCCCGCCTATACGTACCGGCGAGCGCGCCTTCAGCCCGCCGATGTTATCAAACGTCGCATAAATGCGATAAGTCGGCTCGGTGCGCACAGACGTGATATCCGCCGCTCTCAGGCAGATAAACAGCGCGGCCAGCAACGCCAGTAACAGGAACACGCCGACCCAAATTTCATTTTTTCTCGTTTGCATGAACTCAATTCCCAAACATCAGTGCGGTGAGCACAAAATCCAGACCCAGAACGGCCAGCGACGAATGTACGACAGTACGTGTAGTTGCACGGCTGATGCCCGCCGAAGTCGGGATCGCATCATAGCCATTAAACAAGGCGATCCAGGTGACCGTAATGGCAAATACCACGCTTTTAATCAGACAGTTAACCAGATCCATTCGCAGATCGATGGCGTCCTGCATGGCCGACCAGAAGAAGCCCGCATCGATGCCCTTCCAGTGAACGCCAACCAGCGAGCCGCCCCAGATACCCACGGCGACAAAGAGAATTGTCAGGAGCGGTAAGGAAATCACCCCCGCCCAGAAGCGTGGCGAGATCACGCGACGCAGCGGGTCGACCGCCATCATCTCCATGCTGGAAAGCTGCTCGGTCGCACGCATCAGGCCAATTTCAGCGGTCAATGCTGACCCTGCACGCCCGGCGAACAACAGCGCCGCCACCACCGGCCCCAGTTCACGCAGCAGCGACAGCGCCACCAGCATGCCGAGGCTGGTTTCGGCGCTGTAGGTCGTCAGAACGAGGTAGCCCTGCAGCCCCAACACCATGCCGATAAACAGACCGGAGACAATGATGATGAGCATCGACAGCACGCCGACATTATAGAGCTGCCGCACCAGTAGCGGTGCATGCTTACGAAATTCCGGCTTGCCGACCAGCGCGTTGAACAACATCAATCCGGCACGCCCGAACGTCCTGATGGTTTTTATGCCACGGTGTCCAAGAGCGGCCAATGCATTTAACAGCATCAGTGGCTTAACTCCCTATTCCCAGTAAATCGTCACGATAGTCGCCCGCCGGGTAGCGGAACGGCACAGGCCCATCCGCAATGCCGTCGAGGAACTGCCGTACACGCGGATCGCAGTTTTCCTGCAACGCCTGAGCGCTGCCATGCGCGACGATCCTTTTGTCTGCCACAATGTAGGCATAGTCGGCGATGCTCAGCACTTCCGGTACATCGTGAGAAACCACTATACAGGTTACACCGAGCGCGCTGTTCAGTTCAGAGATGAGCTTCACCAGCACGCCCATCGTGATAGGGTCCTGCCCGACGAACGGTTCGTCGAACATGATTAAATCGGGTTCTAAGGCGATGGCGCGTGCCAGCGCGGCGCGGCGTGCCATACCGCCGGACAGCTCTGAGGGCATCAGTTTTGCAGCCCCTCGCAGCCCCACGGCCTCAAGCTTCATCATCACCGTACTTTTCAGCAGCTCTGGCGGCAGACTGGTGTGTTCGCGCAGCGGATAGGCCACGTTATCAAAGACGTTCATGTCCGTGAACAACGCTCCCGACTGGAAAAGCATACTCATGCGTTTACGAACAGTATACAGGCGCGATCGTGACATCTCCGGGATGTTTTCGCCGTCAAAGAGGATTTCACCGCAATCGGGTGGGATCTGGCCACCAATAAGGCGCAGCAGGGTCGTTTTACCGATCCCGGACGGCCCCATGATGGCAGTGATCTTGCCACGCGGTACGGTCAACGAAATATCATCGAATATCAATCTGTTGGCGCGAGAAAAACTCACACCCCGGACATCAACTAAATTCGCCATAGTGTGGCTCATTTATGGTTCCTTTCTTACCCTGCTCACGTTAAGCATGCAGGCTGAATCAGCCCTAAACTCAGCATTTTTACAGAATATTAGCCGTTGAGGTTAGCGAAAGCTGGCATTTGTTTTACTTTTCCGGCGCATAAAGTCAAAATTAGGAATTCGTTACGCCTCAGACTGTATGCAGTCCTGCCATTCCATTCCTGCGCGATGGACCGACGAGTATACCTGAAGAAAGGACTTTTGATGCTTTTAGCAACAGCACTGTTAATAATTGGTTTACTTTTGGTGGTCTACAGTGCTGACCGTTTGGTATTTGCTGCATCTATACTGTGCCGCCTGACTGGCGTACCGCCTGTCGTCATCGGGATGACCGTGGTCAGCGTCGGAACCTCGCTTCCTGAAATCATCGTCTCTGTCACGGCATCACTGCATGGTCAGTTAGACCTTGCCGTCGGCACCGCGATTGGTTCCAACATCGTCAATATCTTGCTGATCCTTGGCCTGGCGGCCCTGCTCCATCCATTTCGCGTGCATTCTGATGTTCTGCGCCGTGAATTGCCGCTAATGTTAATCGTAAGCCTGCTGGCAGGGTGCGTATTTTATGATGGCGTACTGAGCTACGGTGACGGCATTTTCTTGCTGGCGCTGGCCGTTATCTGGCTGCTGTATAGTGTTAAAATCGCCCGTCTGGCAGAAAAACAGGGCCAGGACAGCCTGACGCGAGAGCAGGTCGCCGAACTCCCGCGTGAAGGCACGCTGCCTGTGGCGCTGCTATGGCTCGGCGTCGCGCTGATCATCATGCCGATGGCCACGCGCATGGTCGTCGATAACGCCACGGTGCTGGCGAACTATTTCGCCATGAGTGAGCTCACCATTGGCCTGACGGTCATTGCCATTGGCACCAGTCTGCCGGAACTTGCCACCGCTATCGCAGGGGCACGTAAAGGTGAAGATGACATTGCCATAGGCAATATTATCGGTTCAAACATTTTTAATATCGCCATCGTGATGGGCCTGCCGGCCCTGATAACGCCCGGGCCTTTTAACCCCCTGGCATTCTCACGCGATTACGGGGTGATGTTGCTGGTCAGCGTCATTTTTGCCCTGCTCTGCTGGCGGCGGCAACGACAGATTGGCAAAGGCGCAGGGGCGCTGCTGACGGGTGGATTTATCGTATGGATGGCGATGCTGTACTGGCTTTCGCCTCTTCTCTCTGGGTAAACGGAAACGCATTATGTCGCAAATAGAATTGCAGCAGGGTTTTGACTTTCAGAAAGTAGGCAAAGAGGTTCTGGAGATTGAACGTGAAGGTCTGGCGCAGTTAGATCAGTACATTAATCAGGATTTTAGTCTGGCATGTGAGAAGATGTTCTACTGTGCCGGTAAAGTCGTGGTGATGGGCATGGGCAAGTCCGGTCACATTGGGCGCAAAATGGCGGCAACGTTTGCCAGCACCGGAACCTCTTCCTTCTTTGTACACCCGGGGGAAGCCGCGCACGGCGATCTGGGCATGGTAACGCCGCAGGATATCGTCATCGCGCTGTCGAACTCCGGTGAGTCTAATGAGATCCTGGCGCTGATCCCCGTGCTGAAGCGGCTGCGGATTCCGCTTATTTGCATGACCAGCCGCCCGGAAAGTAGCATGGCGCGCGCGGCGGATATTCACCTGTGCGTGAAAGTGCCTAAAGAAGCCTGCCCGCTGGGTCTTGCTCCAACGTCCAGTACGACTGCTGCGCTGGTCATGGGCGATGCGCTTGCCGTTGCGTTGCTGGAAGCCCGCGGTTTTACCCCGGAAGATTTCGCGCTTTCCCACCCAGGTGGCGCGCTCGGGCGTAAGCTTCTGCTTCGGGTTAACGATATTATGCACACTGGCGATGAGATCCCTCACGTCAGTAAAGAGGCCTCCCTGCGCGATGCGCTACTGGAGATCACCCGCAAGAATCTGGGTATGACGGTTGTGTGCGACGACCTGATGAAGATCCAGGGGATCTTCACCGATGGCGACCTGCGCCGCGTGTTCGACATGGGTGTTGATGTTCGCACGCTGGGCATCGCTGATGTGATGACGTCCGGCGGTATCCGTGTTCGTCCGGGCACGCTGGCGGTGGATGTGCTGAACCTGATGCAGTCCCGTCATATCACCTCAGTGATGGTTGCCGATGGCGACCAGTTGCTGGGTGTGGTACATATGCATGATCTGCTGCGCGCAGGCGTAGTGTAATGAAGGATAAGACAATGAGTAATGCGGGTGCATCCCTTGCAACCTGTTATGGTCCGGTCAGTACCCATATGATGGCAAAGGCGGAAAACATTCGCCTGCTCATCCTGGATGTGGATGGGGTACTCTCTGATGGCCTGATTTACATGGGCAATAATGGTGAAGAGCTGAAAGCGTTTAACGTTCGCGATGGCTACGGTATTCGTTGTGCGCTCACATCAGGCATCGACGTTGCCATCATCACCGGTCGGAAAGCTAAACTGGTAGAAGACCGTTGTGAAACGTTAGGCATTACCCATCTGTATCAGGGTCAGTCCGATAAGATGGCGGCGTTCAACGATTTACTGGGTAAACTGGCCGTCGCGCCGGAAAACGTGGCCTATGTCGGGGACGATCTGATTGACTGGCCGGTGATGGCTGAAGTCGGTCTGAGTATCGCCGTGGCCGATGCGCATCCGCTGCTGATCCCGCGTGCTGACTATGTCACCCATATTAACGGTGGCCGTGGTGCCGTACGTGAAGTCTGCGATCTGCTTTTGCTGGCGCAGGGCAAGCTTGATGAGGCCAAAGGGCAATCGATATGAGTAAAACCAGACGTTGGGTTATCATTCTGCTTTCGCTTGTCGCACTGGTATTGATTGGCGTGAACCTTGCCGATCGCGACGATACGCAGACGGAAGTGGTCAATACGAGCGAGCCAACCTATAAAAGCGATCACAGTGACACCGTGGTCTACAGCCCGGAAGGTGCGCTGAACTATCGCCTGATTGCCCAGCATGTTGAATATTTTTCAGATGACGGTATTTCGTGGTTTACCCAGCCTGTCATGACCACGTTTGATAAAGACAAAGTGCCGACGTGGTCGATTAAATCTGACCGGGCAAAACTGACGAATGACCGTATGCTTTATCTGTATGGCCACGTTGAAGTCAACGCCCTGACCGCTGACTCACAACTGCGCAAAATCACGACGGATAATGCGCAGATCAACCTCGTGACCCAGGACGTGACGTCGCAGGATCTGGTCACACTGTATGGCACAACATTTAATTCCAGCGGTTTAAGAATGCGCGGGAACTTACGCAGCAAAAACGCCGAGCTGATTGAAAAGGTTAGAACCTCCTATGAAATTCAAAACAAACAAACTCAGCCTTAAAGTAATTATCGCCAGTGCGATGCTGGCGACCAGTCTTCCCGCGCTTGCTGTAACGGGCGATACTGACCAGCCTATCCATATCGAGTCCGACACGCAGTCGCTTGATATGCAAGGCAATGTCGTTACCTTTACCGGTAACGTCGTCATGACCCAGGGCACCATCAAAATCAACGCCGACAAAGTGGTCGTTACCCGTCCCGGTGGCGAGCAAGGCAAAGAGATCATTGATGGCTATGGCAACCCGGCAACCTTCTACCAGATGCAGGATAACGGCAAACCCGTGAAAGGCCGCGCCACACATATGCACTATGAGCTGGCGAAGGACCTGGTCATCCTGACCGGTAACGCTTATCTGGAACAGCTGGACAGCAACATCACCGGCGACCAGATCACCTATCTGGTGAAAGAGCAAAAAATGCAGGCCTCCAGCGAGAAAGGCAAACGCGTAACCACCGTGCTGGTTCCGTCGCAGCTGCAGGACAAAGGTAAGGGTCAGGCCCCGGCACAGAAGAAGAGTAACTAATTCGTTATGGCAACATTAACTGCAAAAAATCTCGCGAAGGCCTATAAGGGCCGCCGTGTCGTAGAAGATGTCAGTCTGACCGTCAACTCCGGCGAAATTGTAGGCCTGCTTGGCCCTAACGGTGCGGGCAAAACCACAACTTTCTACATGGTCGTTGGCATTGTGTCGCGCGATGCGGGCAACATCGTCATTGATGATGAAGATATCAGTCTTCTGCCGCTGCATGCGCGTGCGCGTCGCGGTATCGGCTATCTGCCGCAGGAAGCCTCCATTTTCCGCCGCCTGAGCGTCTTTGATAACCTGATGGCCGTCCTGCAAATTCGTGACGATCTGACCAGCGAACAGCGTCAGGACCGGGCTAACGAGCTGATGGAAGAGTTCCATATCGAACATCTGCGCGACAGCCTCGGTCAGGCGCTGTCCGGCGGTGAACGCCGTCGCGTTGAGATTGCGCGTGCGCTGGCTGCAAACCCGAAATTTATCCTTCTGGATGAACCGTTTGCAGGCGTTGACCCCATCTCCGTTATCGACATTAAACGTATCATTGAGCATCTGCGCGACAGCGGGCTTGGCGTACTGATCACTGACCATAACGTCCGTGAAACGCTGGCCGTGTGCGAACGCGCATACATCGTGAGCCAGGGCAATCTGATCGCCCACGGTACGCCGCAGCAGATCCTCGAAGATGATCATGTTAAGCGTGTCTACCTTGGGGAAGACTTCAGACTCTGATAGGGTAGAGGTAATGTAACGCCGAACCGGAGAAAAATGCTCTGAACATGAAGCAAGGTTTGCAATTACGGCTCAGCCAACAACTGGCGATGACGCCGCAGCTACAGCAGGCGATTCGCCTGTTGCAACTGTCCACCTTAGAACTCCAGCAGGAGCTCCAGCAAGCGCTGGATAGCAATCCGTTGCTGGAGCAAGCCGATCTTCATGAAGAGGTAGATACCCAGCAGTCGCAGGATACTGAAGCACTCGACACCGCCGATGCGCTCGAACAAAAAGAGATGCCGGACGAGCTTCCGCTGGATGCCAGCTGGGATGAAATCTACACCGCCGGAACCCCTTCCGGTACGCGTGCAGACTACCAGGACGATGAGCTACCGGTTTATCAGGGTGAAACTACCCAGTCACTGCAGGATTACCTGATGTGGCAGGTGGAACTTACCCCCTTCTCCGATACCGACCGCGCGATAGCGACATCCATTGTCGATGCCGTGGATGACACCGGTTATCTGACCGTCACGCTGGACGAAATTCTGGAAAGCATGGGTGACGAAGAGATTGAACTCGAGGAGATAGAAGCCGTTCTGAAGCGCATTCAGCGTTTCGATCCGGTAGGGGTGGCCGCAAAAGATCTGCGCGACTGCCTGCTTATTCAGCTTTCTCAGTTCAGCAAAGAGACGCCATGGCTTGATGAAGCCCGCTTGATCATCAGCGACCATCTGGATCTTCTGGCCAATCACGATTTCCGCAGCCTGATGCGCGTCACGCGCCTGAAAGAAGAGGTGCTGAAAGAGGCGGTCAATCTGATTCAGTCCCTCGATCCGCGCCCCGGTCAGTCCATTCAGACCAGCGAACCCGAGTACGTCATCCCGGATGTGCTGGTCAGAAAACACAATGACCGCTGGGTCGTTGAACTGAATTCGGACAGCATCCCTCGCCTGCAAATCAACCAGCAGTATGCCTCCATGTGCACCAGCGTGCGTAACGACTCCGATAATCAATACATTCGTAGCAATTTGCAGGAAGCGCGATGGTTGATCAAAAGTCTGGAGAGCCGAAATGATACGCTGCTCCGCGTAAGCCGCTGTATTGTCGAACAGCAGCAGGCGTTCTTTGAGCAGGGCGAAGAGTATATGAAACCGATGGTGCTGGCGGATATCGCCCAGGCCGTCGAGATGCATGAATCAACCATTTCCCGCGTGACCACGCAGAAGTATCTGCACAGCCCACGCGGTATTTTTGAGCTTAAGTATTTCTTCTCCAGCCATGTGAATACCGAGGGCGGCGGTGAAGCGTCGTCGACGGCCATTCGCGCCCTGGTGAAGAAGTTGATCGCCGCGGAGAACCCCGCGAAGCCACTGAGCGACAGTAAGTTAACCACCATACTGTCCGACCAGGGTATTATGGTGGCACGCCGAACTGTTGCGAAGTATCGAGAGTCTTTATCCATTCCGCCGTCTAACCAGCGTAAACAGCTGGTCTGACACAACCGATAAGGAAGACACTATGCAGCTCAATATCACAGGACATAACGTCGAGGTTACTGAGGCTTTACGTGATTTTGTGAATGCTAAATTCGCGAAGCTCGAGCAGTATTTCGAAAGGATCAACCAGGTCTATGTTGTATTGAAAGTGGAGAAAGTGACTCATATCTCGGATGCGACCCTGCATGTCAACGGGGGTGAGCTCCATGCCAGTGCGGAAGGGCAAGACATGTACGCTGCTATCGACGGCTTGATTGATAAGCTTGCACGACAGCTCAATAAACATAAAGACAAACTGAAACAACACTAATTGTCCGGGCAGTTAACGGGTGCAGGAAGGCCTGTTGTGAAACACAACAGGCCGTTTGTACAGTTAGCGCTTAGGTGAAATTATGATGAACAACGATTCCGCTCTTCAACTGAGCAATGTCCTTAACCAGGAATGTACGCGCAGTGCTGTTCACTGCCAGAGCAAAAAACGTGCGCTGGAGATCATCAGTGAACTGGCCGCAAAACAGCTGGGCCTGCCGCCGCAGGTCGTGTTCGAAGCGATCCTGACCCGTGAAAAAATGGGCAGTACCGGCATCGGCAACGGCATCGCGATCCCGCACGGCAAACTGGAAGAGGACACCCTGCGTGCCGTCGGTGTGTTTGTGCAGCTGGAGACGCCTATCGCCTTCGATGCCATCGATAATCAGCCCGTCGATCTCCTCTTCGCGCTGCTGGTGCCTGCCGACCAGACGAAAACCCATTTGCATACGCTTTCGCTGGTCGCAAAACGCCTGGCCGATAAAACCATTTGCCGTCGACTGCGCGCAGCCCAAAGTGATGAAGAGCTATATCAAATTATCACTGAAGCAGAAGGCAATCAGGATGATGCATAACCAGGAGATGGCCTTCACATCTGTTGTCCTGAGGAGAAACGGAACATGGTGCTGATGATTGTCAGTGGCCGTTCAGGGTCCGGGAAATCCGTGGCCCTGCGCGCGCTGGAAGACATGGGGTTTTACTGCGTAGATAACCTGCCGGTCGTGCTGTTGCCCGACCTGGCACGCACGCTTGCGGAGAGGCAAATCTCTGCCGCCGTCAGTATCGACGTTCGTAACATGCCTGAATCGCCAGAAATTTTTGAACAGGCAATGAGCAACCTGCCTGATTCATTCTCGCCTCAGCTGCTGTTCCTCGATGCAGACCGCAATACTCTGATCCGTCGCTACAGCGATACCCGTCGTTTGCATCCGCTTTCCAGCAAGAACCTCTCGCTGGAAAGTGCTATCGACGAAGAGAGCGATCTGCTGGAACCACTGCGTTCCCGTGCTGACCTGATTGTCGATACATCCGAAATGTCCGTGCATGAGCTGGCGGAAATGCTGCGTACCCGTTTACTGGGCAAACGCGAGCGTGAACTGACGATGGTGTTCGAGTCATTCGGCTTTAAGCACGGTATTCCTATCGATGCGGATTATGTTTTCGACGTGCGCTTCCTGCCGAATCCGCACTGGGATCCGAAGCTGCGTCCAATGACCGGTCTCGATAAGCCCGTCGCGGCCTTCCTCGACAGACACACAGAAGTTCACAATTTTATCTACCAGACGCGAAGCTACCTTGAGCTATGGTTACCTATGCTGGAGACAAACAACCGTAGCTACCTGACCGTGGCGATTGGCTGTACCGGCGGTAAACATCGTTCGGTCTATATCGCCGAACAGCTGGCCGACTATTTCCGCTCACGCGGAAAGAACGTTCAGTCCCGTCATCGCACGCTGGAAAAACGTAAAACATGACCGTAAAACAAACCGTTGAGATCACCAATAAGCTGGGCATGCATGCGCGTCCGGCGATGAAACTGTTTGAGCTGATGCAGGGTTTCGATGCAGAAGTTCTGCTGCGTAACGATGAAGGTACCGAGGCGGAAGCGAACAGCGTAATTGCGCTGCTGATGCTGGACTCCGCCAAAGGCCGCCAGATTGAAGTAGAAGCTACCGGTCCACAGGAAGAGGAAGCGCTGGCGGCGGTGATTGCGCTGTTTAACGCCGGGTTTGACGAAGACTAACGCCTCTTTCATGGCGGGTAGCGCTACGCTTACCCGCCTTACATCAATTTATTTCTCGCCATAAACCCTTCCCCTCCCAGCTGCCGCATCTGGCGCATGATCCACGCCTGTCGGTTTCGCACATAGCCTGAGGGTGCATTGGCCTTAAAGCGAATTGGGTTAGGCAAGACCGCGGCCAACAGCGCAGCTTCAGAGAGGCTCAGCCGGCTGGCAGGTTTATTGAAATATCGCTGCGAGGCGGCTTCGACACCAAACACGCCATCACCAAACTCGGCAATGTTCAGATAGACCGTCAGAATACGTTTCTTGCTCCAGACCGTTTCCATCCCCAGGGTCAATCCGGCTTCCAGCCCTTTTCGCACCCAGCTGCGGCCATCCCACAAAAACAGGTTTTTGGCCGTCTGTTGTGACAGCGTCGATGCGCCGCGCACGCGGTTTTCATGGCGTTCGTTATGGGCGAGCGCTTTCTCGATTGCCGCCACGTCAAACCCCCAGTGCTCCGGGAATTTCTGATCCTCCGCCGCTATCACCGCCAGCCCCATCCACGGGGAGATTTCATCTGTGCTCACCCAGTCAGAGTGGGCAACATAGCTGAAGTCACCGGTGAACCACGCGCTCAGCTGACGCTCAACCATCACGGCAGAAAACGGAACCGGCAGAATGCTGAATAATGCCAGTCCGCCGCCCCAGAACACCGCCAGCACCAGCACGGCACGCCAAAGAATACGTTTTACCCAGGCGCCTGCGGCGAATTGACGCCTCATTCAGTCAGCACCAGCACTCTGGCCACCAGCTTTTCAATGCCTGAAGCGGCTTCCGCGATAGTCTGCGCCAGCATATACGCGGGTGTGGTGACGATTTTATTGTCTTCATCCACCACAATGTCATCCACCGGACAAGGGATGTGCTCGCCTCCCATCTCCTCGATGATTTCCGCTGTATCAATATCGGTCCCGATGGTCAGGCGCAGCGGGAAATCAAAAATTGTGGGAAGCATGGCCGGAGCGATGCAGATAAAGCCCTGCGGTTTACCCGCCGCATGCATGGCCTGTGATAACGCTTTTAAATGCGGATCAACCTGACACCCGGCGCCTTGCGTGGCAAACGTGCTGAGGTTTTTAGCCGCCCCAAACCCGCCCGGCACAATTAACGCATCAAGCTCTGCGGCGTCTGCCTGAATCAGAGGATGAATTTCGCCACGCGCAATACGCGCGGCTTCAATCAGGACGTTACGGGTTTCCGCCATCGGCTCCCCGGTCAGATGATTAATGACATCAGCCTGATTTTTGTCTGGTGCGAAGCAAATGACTTCAGCCCCCTCTCTTGCCAGGGCCAGCAATGTGATGACGGCTTCGTGTATCTCAGAACCATCGTAAACGCCACATCCGCTCAGTACGACACCAATCTTTTTCATCATGACGATCCTTCTCTGCAACTCGCTGAAGCACATAATTAATTTTGATTAAAACGCTATGCTTCACACATTTCACTGATTCCTGTAACAAACCATTTAAGATTTGCTATCTTATTTGCGTGCGGCCTAAATTTTCAGGCGGCGTCCATACGAAAACAACACAAAAAAACAGGCGCAGCCACAATTTCCCTGGTGTTGGCGCAGTATTCGCGCACCCCGGTTAAGCCGGGGTCATTTTTTTCTGGCGTCCACCCAGGCTTTAAGCACCGCCACATCGTTCTGCCACTCTTGTTTCATCTCTTCAACCCAATCACCTACGTTATCTTCCCAGGCAGGTAAATCAGGTGACTGAATCTGTTGTCCCAGCTGCTGCAGGTGACGTAAGCCGACCGAGCCGGCTGCACCTTTGATTTTATGCCCTTCTTCCACAATGCCTTTCTGATCCCGCGCTGTCAGATTTGATTCCAGCACGCTCAGATAGCCCGGCATCATTTTTTCAAATACCGCCAGACCGTCGGTAATCAGTTTTGGACCAACCAGATCGATGTACTGCTCCAGCATCGCGGTATCGAGTATCGTTTGGGCTTTCGCGCTATCCACAGACGTCATGGTGTTCTCCTCTTCATCATGGGTATCCCAGAACTTCTTGATCATGGCGGTCAGGGCAGGCACCGCCAGCGGCTTGCTAAGTACATCATCCATACCGGCATCGAGGTACTCTTTTTTATCTTTCAGCACGTTCGCCGTCAACGCCACCAGCGGCGGCAGTTCGTCGGCAGCGTACTGACTCGTCAGTTCACGGGAAATATCCAGCCCGGTCATGTCCGGCAACTGAATATCCAGCAGAACGAGATCATATTCACCCGGCTTAAACATCTCCAGCGCGGCTTTACCGGTCATCGCCACATCTACACTGTTGCCCAGTTTTTCCAGGACAGAGCGTGCGACAATTACGTTAAGCTCAATATCTTCCACCAGCAGGACATGCAGCGCAGGCAGCGGCATATCGTCGTTTTCGAAGGTATCTTCCACCTCTTCCGCCACCGCCGGCGCGTGCACCGTCAGCGTGAAGGTTGAGCCTTTGCCCGGATGGCTGGCGACGGTAATATCACCGCCCATGCTCTTCGCAAGGCGTTTAGACACCGCCAGACCAATTCCCGTGCCGGTAGCGGGCTTGCCGCCGTTGCTGTCCTTCACCTGATAGTACATCGCAAAGATTTTGTCCTGCTCTTCCTGCGGAATCCCAATGCCGGAGTCTTCCACCTCAAAGTGCAGCATGTCGCCCTGGTCATAGCGGATACGTACCGAGACCTGCCCTTTCTGGGTAAATTTGACCGCATTGCTGATAAGGTTCCACAGGATCTGGCGCAGACGCGTGCCGTCGGTAACCACCTTGTGCGGCAGCGGCAGCGTGGGATCCATGACAAAGCTCAGCCCCTTCTGCTGCGCCTGCAAACCCGACAGGTTTTCCAGATCGGCAAGGAAACCGGTGAAATCAACCGGCTGGTTATCAAGCTGCACTTTGCGGCGTTCCATCTTATCCATATCGATAATATCGTTGAAGATATTCCCCAGCGTGACCGCTGAGACATGGATGGTTTTAAGGTATTTTTCCTGTTCTGCGGTGAGATCGGTGTCCAGCAGAATGCGGCTCAGGCCGACAATTCCGTTAAGTGGCGTACGCAGTTCATGGCTGATGGTGGAGATGAAGGTGGTTTTATCGCGGCTGGCACGTTCAAGGGCATCCTGATAGCGCTTACGCTCGGTGATATCGCGGCCAAACCCCATCAGACCGTGGCGTTTCCCCACGCGGTCGTAGTACGGCACCTTACGGATCTCAAAGCAGGCTTTGCGCCCGTCCGGGTAATCCAGCCACTGTTCATAGGTCAGCGAAACGTTATGACGGAACACTTTTTCGTCCGTCTCCATCACTTTGGCGGCCGCCTCTTCGGAGTATACGTCCTGCGGCTTCAGGTGAATCAGCTGCTTCTCACTCTTCCCGGTCAGCAGTTCCATCGCCCGGTTACAGCCGGAAAACTCTTTATCTTCATTACGGTAGAAAACCAGATCCGGTGATGCATCAAGGAACGAGCGCAGGAAAGAGGATTGCTGCTCAAGCTGGATCTGCGTCACCTCGCGCTCTTTCATTTCGATTTTCAGCTGCTCCAGCGTCGCCTGGCGTTCAGCCTCCGCCTTCTCACGATCCGAAATCTCCTGGTTCAGTTGGGCGATATTATCCTTTAGCTGAACGTTGAGCTTCAGATCGCGATCGCGCATCTCTTCCAGTTTATCGACCAGTTTTGACAGGCGCTGACGGGACTCCTCCAGTTGTTCAACCACCACAGAGAGGAAATAGACCGCCCAGGGTGTAATCAGCAAGCCAAAGAAGATGGAGCGGATCACGTCGATACTCTCGACCTGACCGTGCAGAACCATGGTTACGGCCATCTGTACGACAATGGCCAGAACGACCAGCGCCAGTGCCAGCAGCATGGAGAAACGCACCAGCCCAAGCTTCATCATCAGATCGACGTAGTACTGGGCCAGCATTCGAATTTGCTTCATAGAGGATCCCTTCACGACTTTATCGCTCAATAATACTCAAATTCGCGGCGGGGCGTTGAAGGTTGTGAGAAAAAGTGCGGGGTGAAACAGGAGATTAGCCTCGCTTCCGGTTCTCCGGAAGCGAGGAGAGGTCTGTCAGGAGCGTTTCAGCATCAGCCAGAGGCTGATCAGGAAGAAGCTGGCGCTCGGCAGCAGCGCGCCGATAACAGGCGGAATACCATAAACCAGCGTCAGCGGGCCGAAGATCTGATCGAGAACGTAGAACACAAAGCCGAAGCTGATCCCGGTCACCACGCGCACGCCCATCGGCACGCTACGCAACGGGCCAAAGATAAACGACAGTGCCATCAGCATCATCACCGCCACGGACAACGGCTGGAAGATTTTGCTCCACATGTTGAGCTGATAACGTCCGGCGTCCTGTCCGCTCGACTTCAGGTATTTCACGTAGTTGTGCAAACCACTGATGGAGAGAGCGTCAGGATCCAGCGCCACCACGCCGAGTTTGTCGGGCGTGAGTTTGGTTTTCCACATGCCCGACACCGTCTGAGATCCGGAGATCTGTTTTGGATCGGTCAGGTCTGACTCATCCACCTGCGACAACCGCCACTGCTTATGCTCGGCGTCAAACTTGGCCGAAGAGGCGTGACGCACGGAGAGCAAACGACGATCGTCATTGAAGGTGTAAATACTCACGCCCCCCAGTTCGTCATCGCCCTTCACACGTTCGATATAGACGAAGCTGTCACCATCTTTTGCCCACAACCCTTGCTGCGTTGAGAGCAATGAGCCACCGTACATCGCCTGCGCACGATAGTTACGCGCCATCTGCTCACCCTGCGGTGCCACCCACTCGCCAATTGCCATGGTCAACAGCACCAGCGGGATCGCGGTTTTCATCACCGACAGCGCAACCTGCATACGGGTGAAGCCCGAAGCCTGCATAACAACCAGTTCACTTCGCTGTGCCAGCATCCCTAAGCCCAACAGCGCACCCAGCAGGGCTGCCATCGGGAAGAAGATCTGCACATCTTTTGGCACGCTGAGCAGGGTATACATGCCCGCACCCAGCGCGTCATAGCTCCCCTGCCCGGCTTTTTTCAACTGATCGACAAATTTGATAATGCCGGAGAGCGACACCAGCATGAACAACGTCATCATGATGGTGGAAAAAATAGTTTTACCGATATAGCGGTCAAGAACGCCAAACGCCTGCATTAGAGGGCTCCTTTACGCGAGAAGCGGGCACGAATGCGGCGCACAGGCACCGTATCCCACAGGTTGAGTCCCACCGCCAGCAGCAGATACAGACCATTGACCACCCAGGTCCAGACGAACGGGTCAATTTTACCCTTACCACCATTAGACTTAATTGAGGTCTGCAACAGGAAGAACACCAGGTACAGCAGCATGGCTGGCAACATTGACAGCACGCGTCCCTGACGTGGGTTAACCACACTCAGCGGAACGACCATCAGAGCCATCATAAATACGGCGAATACTAGCGTGATACGCCAGTGCAGTTCGGCACGCGCACGGTTGTTGTCCGTATTGAACAGGGTACGCATATCCATTTGCTCGGTATCACTTGGATCGAGCGCCACGGTCTGGTGACCAATAATAGCCTGGTAGTTCTGGAAATCGGTGATGCGGAAATCGCGCAGCATCGCAGTGCCTTCGAAGCGCGTGCCTTTATTGAGCGTCACCACCTGAGAGCCATCTTTACGCTGTGACAGTTGACCCGAATCGGCCACCACGACGGAAGGACGGGCATTCCCTTTGGTGCGGAGCTGCGCAAGGAACACATCGTTAAAGCGGCTACCATCCACGCTTTCGATAAAGAGAACAGAATTCCCGTCAGTCGCCTGCTGGAACTGGCCCTGCGCCAGTGCGGCCATACCCGGGTTTGCTTTGGCTTCTGCCAGCACTTCATCCTGGTGACGGGAAGACGTTGGGCCCGCCCACATCACATTCACCGCCGCAACAATACCTGTGAAAAGCGCCAGAACCATAGCGGCTTTCACCAGTACGGCTTTACTCAAGCCGCAGGCGTGCATCACGGTGATTTCACTCTCGGTATAAAGCTTGCCGAGCGTCATGAGCAGACCGAGGAAAAGACTTAGCGGCAGGATAAGCTGCGCCATTTCCGGGATCCCTAAACCAAGCAGGGAAAGCACCAGATTCGTAGGAATTTCGCCGTCAACGGCCGCACCGAGGATCCTGACCAGCTTCTGACAGAAAAAAATCAGCAGCAGGATGAAGAGGATCGCCAGCTGGCTTTTGAGCGTCTCCCGCACCAGATATCTTATGATTATCACTTTAAATACGCCCGTAAAAACCCGTCTCTTTGCTGGAAAATCGCTTGTTTCATGGCTTAAACGTCATTTATTCTCTTGAGTCGTCGAAATCATCGCTAAGATTAAAACATCCGGCGGATTCACGCTTCAGGACTTTTTCTGACGTGTCGAAACCGTAGTAACGTAAGATTAACACGAAGTCACCACAACAGCGGACATGAGTTACGAAAGGTTTCAATTCTATCTGTAGCAGCCGCTGTTGTCTTTAAGATTCAGGAGCGTAGTGCATGGAGTTCAGTGTAAAAAGCGGTAGCCCGGAGAAACAGCGGAGTGCCTGCATCGTTGTGGGCGTCTTTGAACCACGCCGACTCTCCCCGATCGCCGAGCAACTCGATAAGATCAGTGATGGCTACATCAGCGCCCTGCTGCGCCGTGGCGAACTGGAAGGCAAACCTGGGCAGACGCTGTTACTGCACCATGTTCCAAACGTACTGTCTGAACGTATTCTGCTGATTGGCTGCGGTAAAGAGCGCGAGCTGGATGAACGTCAGTATAAGCAGGTTATTCAGAAAACGATTAATACGCTGAATGATACCGGCTCAATGGAAGCCGTTTGCTTCCTGACCGAGCTGCACGTCAAAGGCCGTAACACCTACTGGAAAGTGCGTCAGGCGGTCGAAACGGCAAAAGAGAGCCTGTACAGCTTCGACCAGCTGAAAACCAACAAAAGCGAGCCACGTCGTCCGCTGCGTAAGATGGTCTTTAACGTACCGACCCGTCGCGAGCTGACCAGCGGTGAACGCGCTATCCAGCACGGTCTGGCAATTGCTGCCGGGATTAAAGCCGCAAAAGATCTGGGCAATATGCCGCCTAACATCTGTAACGCAGCGTATCTGGCTTCTCAGGCACGTCAGCTGGCTGACGCCTACAGTAAGAATGTCATCACCCGCGTCATCGGCGAACAGCAGATGAAAGAGCTGGGAATGCACTCCTATCTGGCAGTCGGCAACGGCTCCCAGAATGAGTCGCTGATGTCGGTTATCGAGTACAAAGGTAACCCGTCTGAAGATGCGCGTCCGATTGTGCTGGTTGGTAAGGGTCTGACCTTCGATTCCGGCGGTATCTCCATCAAGCCTGCCGAAGGCATGGACGAGATGAAGTACGACATGTGTGGTGCAGCAGCAGTGTATGGCGTGATGCGTATGGTGGCGGAACTTCAGCTGCCGATAAACGTCATTGGCGTGCTGGCGGGCTGTGAAAACATGCCTGGCGGTCGTGCGTACCGTCCGGGTGACGTTCTGACGACCATGTCCGGCCAGACCGTTGAAGTGCTGAACACCGACGCCGAAGGCCGTCTGGTGCTGTGCGACGTGCTGACCTACGTTGAGCGCTTCGAGCCTGAAGCGGTCATTGACGTGGCCACGCTGACCGGTGCCTGTGTGATTGCGCTGGGCCATCACATCACCGGGCTGATGTCGAACCACAATCCTCTGGCGCACGAGCTGATTGGCGCGTCCGAACAGGCCGGCGACCGCGCATGGCGTCTGCCGCTGGGTGACGAGTACCAGGAACAGCTGGAGTCTAATTTCGCCGATATGGCGAACATCGGCGGTCGTCCTGGCGGGGCAATCACTGCGGGCTGCTTCCTTGCGCGCTTTACCCGTAAGTACAACTGGGCGCATCTGGATATCGCAGGTACCGCCTGGCGTTCCGGTAAGGCCAAAGGCGCAACCGGTCGTCCGGTCGCGTTACTGTCGCAGTTCCTGCTCAATCGTGCGGGTTTTAACGGCGAAGAGTAATTGCCGTCAGATGCCCGGTAGCGCTACGCTTACCGGGCCTACGGAAAGATGCCGTTTGTAGGCCGGGTCAGCCCGGCCTTGCATTTAAATCCACAACAAGAAGCCCCATATATGAAGAATGCAACGTTCTACCTTCTGGACAACGACACCCATCAGGACGGCCTCAGCGCAGTTGAACAACTGGTGTGTGAAATTGCCGCAGAACGTTGGCGCGCAGGTAAACGCGTTCTGATTGCCTGCGAAGATGAGCAGCAGGCCATCCGCCTTGACGAAGCACTCTGGGCACGCCCGCCGGAGAGTTTTGTTCCGCATAATCTGTCTGGCGAAGGCCCTCGTGGCGGCGCACCGGTAGAGATTGCCTGGCCGCAAAAGCGCAACAGCAGCGCGCGCGATATTCTGATTAGCCTGCGGATAGATTTTGCAGATTTTGCCACCGCTTTCACAGAAGTGGTAGACTTTGTCCCTTACGAAGAATCTTTGAAACAACTGGCGCGCGAACGCTATAAAGCGTACCGCCTGGCTGGTTTTAACCTGAATACGGCAACCTGGAAATAATGGAAAAGACATATAACCCACGCGATATCGAACAGCCGCTTTACGAGCACTGGGAACAGCAGGGCTATTTCAAGCCTAACGGCGATGAAAGCAAAGAGTCCTTCTGCATCATGATCCCACCGCCGAACGTCACCGGCAGTTTGCATATGGGTCATGCCTTCCAGCAGACCATCATGGATACCATGATCCGCTACCAGCGCATGCAGGGCAAAAACACCCTGTGGCAGGCGGGGACTGACCACGCGGGTATCGCGACCCAGATGGTGGTTGAGCGTAAAATTGCCGCTGAAGAAGGTAAAACCCGCCACGACTACGGTCGCGACGCGTTCATCGATAAAATCTGGCAGTGGAAAGCAGAATCCGGCGGTACCATCACCCGTCAGATGCGCCGTCTTGGCAACTCCGTGGACTGGGAGCGCGAGCGCTTCACCATGGACGAAGGCCTTTCCAACGCCGTTAAAGAAGTGTTTGTCCGTCTGTACAAAGAAGATCTGATTTACCGTGGCAAGCGCCTGGTAAACTGGGACCCTAAACTGCGCACCGCTATCTCCGACCTGGAAGTGGAAAACCGTGAGTCTAAAGGCTCCATGTGGCATATCCGCTATCCGCTGGCCGACGGCGCTAAAACGGCAGATGGTAAAGATTACCTGGTGGTAGCGACCACCCGTCCGGAAACCCTGCTGGGCGATACCGGCGTGGCCGTTAACCCGGAAGATCCGCGTTATAAAGATCTGATTGGCAAATTCGTGGTGCTGCCGCTGGTTAACCGCCGCATTCCCGTTGTGGGCGATGAACACGCCGACATGGAAAAAGGCACCGGCTGTGTGAAAATCACCCCGGCACACGACTTCAACGACTACGAAGTGGGTCGTCGTCACGCCCTGCCAATGATCAACATTCTGACGTTCGACGGTGATATCCGTGAAAGCGCGGAAGTGTATGACACCAAAGGTAACGAATCCGACGTTTACTCCAGCGACATTCCGGCTGAATTCCAGAAAATGGAACGTTTTGCCGCGCGTAAAGCGATTGTCGCTGCAGTGGATGCACTCGGCCTTCTGGAAGAGATCAAACCTCACGATCTGACCGTGCCGTACGGTGACCGTGGTGGTGTTGTTATCGAGCCAATGCTGACCGACCAGTGGTACGTGCGCGCCGACGTGCTGGCGAAACCGGCTGTTGAAGCGGTCGAGAACGGCGACATCCAGTTCGTGCCGAAGCAGTATGAAAACATGTACTTCTCCTGGATGCGTGATATTCAGGACTGGTGTATCTCCCGTCAGCTGTGGTGGGGCCACCGTATCCCGGCCTGGTACGACAGTGAAGGCAACGTCTATGTTGGCCGCAGCGAAGATGAAGTTCGTCAGGAAAACAACCTGAGTGCCGATGTCGCCCTGCGTCAGGACGAAGACGTACTGGACACCTGGTTCTCCTCCGCACTGTGGACCTTCTCCACGCTGGGCTGGCCGGAGAACACCGACGCGCTGCGTCAGTTCCACCCAACCAGCGTGATGGTGTCCGGCTTCGACATCATCTTCTTCTGGATCGCCCGCATGATCATGATGACCATGCACTTCATCAAAGATGAAAACGGCAAGCCACAGGTTCCGTTCCATACCGTCTACATGACCGGTCTGATTCGTGACGACGAAGGCCAGAAGATGTCCAAGTCCAAGGGTAACGTTATCGACCCGCTGGACATGGTTGACGGTATCTCCCTCGAAGAGCTGCTGGAAAAACGTACCGGCAACATGATGCAACCGCAGCTGGCAGAGAAGATCCGCAAGCGTACTGAGAAACAGTTCCCGAATGGGATCGAACCACACGGTACTGATGCCCTGCGTTTCACTCTGGCGGCACTGGCTTCAACCGGTCGTGACATCAACTGGGACATGAAGCGCCTGGAAGGTTACCGTAACTTCTGTAACAAGCTGTGGAACGCCAGCCGCTTCGTGCTGATGAACACCGAAGATCAGGATTGCGGCTTCAACGGCGGCGAGATGACCCTGTCTCTGGCCGATCGCTGGATCCTGGCAGAGTTCAACCAGACGGTGAAAGCCTTCCGCGAAGCGCTGGACAGCTACCGCTTCGATATCGCGGCGGGCATTCTGTATGAATTCACCTGGAACCAGTTCTGTGACTGGTACCTGGAGCTGGCAAAACCGGTAATGAACGGCGGTTCTGAAGCGGAACTGCGCGGTACGCGCAACACGCTGATTACCGTTCTGGAAGGTCTGCTGCGTCTGGCGCACCCGATTATTCCATTCATCACCGAAACCATCTGGCAGCGTGTGAAAGTGATTGCCGGCATCAACGCCGACACCATCATGCTGCAGCCGTTCCCGGAATTCGATGCAGCGAAGGTCGATGAAGCGGCGTCAGCCGATACCGAATGGCTGAAACAGGCGATCGTGGCGGTACGTAATATCCGTGCCGAAATGAACATCGCCCCGGGTAAACCTCTGGAGCTGCTGCTGCGCGGTTGCAGTGAAGCTGCTGTTCGCCGTGTCACCGAGAACAACACCTTCCTGAAAACCATGGCGCGTCTGGAAAGCATCACCGTGCTGCCTGCGGATGACAAAGGTCCGGTATCCGTGACCAAAATCATCGACGGCGCCGAGCTGCTGATCCCGATGGCAGGTCTTATCGACAAAGACGCTGAGCTGGCTCGTCTGGCAAAAGAAGTGGCTAAGGTCGATGTGGAAATTGGCAAAATCGAAAGCAAACTGGCGAACGAAGGCTTTGTTGCCCGCGCGCCGGAAGCGGTTATCGCGAAAGAGCGTGAGCGTCTGGTTGCCTTCGCCGATGCTAAGACCAAACTGATCGAGCAGCAGGCGGTTATTGCAGCCCTGTAATGCTTTTACCCCTTACGCTTCAGGGCGTAAGGGGTATCCTTCCTGAAAACTCCTCGCTTGCGCTCCCTTTACTGCGGTGCTATTAACAGCAGTTGTGTGTCAATTTTTGTAATGAGTAAGACTATGAGCGTGATTACCCCCGTCGCGACGACGATGCGTCGGATCACTGAGCAGGACAACCCGGCTATTGCCGCCGTTATCCGAACGGTTTCCGCAGAGTATGGCCTGACCGCCGACAAAGGCTATACCGTTGCCGACCCGAATCTGGATGAGCTGTTTCAGTTGTACAGCCAGCCGGGCTACGCCTATTGGGTTATTGAGCAGAACGGCCAGGTCGTGGGCGGCGGTGGCGTGGCGCCTTTAAGCTGCAGCGAGCCGGATATCTGCGAACTGCAAAAAATGTATTTTCTGCCGTCGGTACGCGGGCAAGGGCTGGCGAAAAAGCTGGCGCTTATAGCCCTTGAACATGCGCGTACTCAGGGTTTTAAACGCTGTTACCTGGAAACAACCGCCTTCCTCAAAGAGGCCATTGGCCTGTATGAACATCTGGGCTTTACGCATATTGATGCGCCGCTGGGCTGTACCGGCCACGTCGATTGCGAAGTCAGGATGCTGAAAACTCTGTAAAGGGCATTCCTGCCCTCTTCTGTTAAGCGACTGTAAACTGAATGCTCTACACTCTCAGTTCACACCATAACGGGGGAAACACGATGTCGAAGATAAAAAGCTACGCCGCACCGCAGGCGGGTGCAGAACTTGAGCTGTACGAATACGATGCGGGCGACCTAAAAGCAGAAGACGTCGAAGTGCAGGTTGATTACTGCGGGATCTGCCACTCCGATCTCTCCATGATCGACAATGAATGGGGCTTCTCACAGTATCCACTGATTGCTGGCCACGAAGTCATTGGCCGCGTTGTGGCGCTCGGTAGCGCCGCACAGGACAAAGGGCTGAAGGTCGGCCAGCGCGTGGGTATTGGCTGGACGGCGCGCAGCTGTGGTCACTGTGATGCCTGTATCAGCGGTAACCAAATCAACTGCCTCGAAGGCGCAGTCCCTACCATTCTGAACAAAGGCGGTTTCGCCGATAAACTGCGTGCCGACTGGCAATGGGTTATTCCCCTGCCGGACAGCATTGATATCGAATCTGCCGGTCCGCTGCTGTGCGGCGGTATCACCGTATTCAAACCGCTGCTGATGCATCATGTCACCGCCACCAGCCGTGTGGGTGTCATCGGGATTGGTGGTCTGGGCCATATCGCAATTAAACTGCTGCATGCGATGGGCTGTGAAGTCACGGCGTTTAGCTCGAACCCGGCCAAAGAGAAAGAAGTGCTGGCGATGGGGGCGGATAAGGTAGTCAACAGCCGCGATCCGCAAGCGCTCAAATCGCTGGCAGGTCAATTTGATCTGATCATCAATACCGTTAACGTCGATCTCGACTGGCAACCGTACTTTGAAGCGCTGGCCCACGGTGGTAACTTCCACACCGTCGGTGCAGTGATGAAACCGCTGCCGGTGCCTGCGTTTACGCTGATCGGGGGGGATCGCAGCGTCTCCGGTTCAGCAACCGGTACGCCGTTCGAATTGCGCAAACTGATGAAGTTTGCCGGACGCACTAAAGTGGCGCCCACCACCGAACTGTATCCGATGTCTAAGATCAACGAAGCTATCCAGCATGTGCGTGACGGTAAAGCCCGTTATCGCGTGGTGTTGAAAGCGGATTTTTGATGTGAACGCGCGGGGTGCGTGCGGCCTGATTGCACGCATCGCCACCCTCTCCCGTCGGGAGAGGGTGTAATACTCAAAACGCTACCGTTTTGCTGCGGTCATTGCCTTGAACACCTCTGCCACCGCCACGGCCCCCGGGTCGGTCACACCATCCAGGTTCTCTTTGTTGACATACGACGAACGTCCGGCACCCGCTTTCACCATATTCGCTGTCGCCTCAGCGCCCGCGTTCGCAGCCTGCGCAGTAGCCTGAAGGTCGCCTTTCTGCAATGCCTCCAGCGCCGGTTGCAGGGCATCGATCAAGGTGCGATCGCCAAGATCTGCCCCACCATACTGCTTCATCTGCGCCAGCCCGCTTAAGAGCGCTTCCGGCAACGGCTGACCATCGTGCAGCGTCTGCCCGGCAGCGGTAAAGAAGATCGACATCAGCACACCGCTTGAGCCCCCCATAACCGTTGCCAGTCGCTCGCCAACCAGCAGCAACAGCGTCGACACATCATTTAGCGGAAGCTGTTTCTTCTCCAGACGCTGCGCAATATCCCGCGCCCCTTGCGCAAAGGTAGAGCCCGTATCACCATCACCCACTTTGGCATCCAGCGCATTGAGGCGGTTTTCCAGCTGGATCAGCGTCTGCGTGACCGTGGAGACGATCTCTGCGACCCGTGGATTGTCCGAGGCGGTATATTCCACGCGGTCATGGATCGCGTTATGTTCCTGCACGCGCAGCGGCGCAAACGCCACCGGCTTCTGCCAGCCCAACGTCTCCACCTCTTCATGGAGAGCTTTTTCGAACAGATCGTTAAGCTTCAGCAACGTCAGCGAAAAGCCTTTCATATCCAGGGCACTCACCAGCGGTGCCGGACCAATCAGATAAGCGATATTCTCTTTCAGCGCCGAGTGGGCGAGCTCTTTGGTGAGCAACGCCATCTCCAGCGCCGACACGCCGCCGAGGTTATTGATAAGCACCGCAAAACGCCCGTTACCGGCCTGCGCTTTGAGCGGCTCGACCAGCGTCTCGATGATGGCTTTGCTGTTTTGCGTATCGACAACCGAGGCACCAGGCTCCCCGTGGATCCCGAGCCCCAGCTCCACGTGCCCCTGCTTGATCCGCCCCTCTTCATCATCGCTGCCCGGCAGGTTACAGGTTTGCATTGCCACGCCCAGGCTCCAGAGATTATCGCAAGCCTGCTGCGCGATATCGCGCACCTCGGTCAGTGATTTGCCATGCTCTGCCGCATAGCCCGCGATTTTATGAACCAGTGCCGTACCGGCGATACCGCGCGGCTGCTTGTTATCCGGCAGGGCAATATCATCGGCGACAATGACCATCTCGACCTTCAGGCCATAGCGCTTGGCTTTTTCTGCCGCCAGGCCGAAATTAAGCCGGTCGCCGGTGTAATTTTTCACGATCAGCAGACAACCCCGATCGCCCGTTACCGCCACAATGGCGTTCAGCACCGCATCAACGCTCGGCGAAGCAAAAAGATCCCCGCACACCGCTGCCGTGAGCATCCCTTTGCCGACAAACCCGGCGTGTGCAGGTTCGTGACCAGAGCCACCGCCTGAAATGACCGCCACCCGGCTTTTATCCCAGTCGCTGCGCGCCACCACCCGAATGGCCGGGTCGATATCAAGTTTGACGAGATTAGCGTGTGGTGCCGAAATCAGTATGCCTTCGATGGCGTCGTTGACCAGCTGTTTGCGATCGTTAAAGAAGAATCTGGACATAGTTTTCCAAAATTTTGTGAACCGTATGCAAAAGCATAGTCCGCGCTGGATAATGCGCCGCAAAGTCAGCAATTTACTCAGCCATTTTGCCGTCAGGTTGCCTATACTCGACCGAGGACTAAGAGAGGAAGCGCATTATGAGTACACCATTGTTAATTGCCCGCACGCTGGACAAAGAGCTGTTTTTACTGCCCGCGATGGCCAACCGCCACGGTCTCATCACCGGGGCCACCGGGACGGGGAAAACCGTGACCCTGCAGAAGCTGGCAGAGTCGCTTTCAGAGATTGGCGTACCGGTCTTTATGGCCGATGTAAAAGGCGATTTAACCGGTGTGGCTCAGGAAGGCACTCCGTCCGAAAAACTGCTCGACCGACTCAAAAATATCGGCATCACGGACTGGACACCGCACAACAATCCGGTCGTGTTATGGGATATCTTTGGTGAGAAAGGTCACCCGGTACGTGCAACCGTCTCCGATCTCGGTCCGCTGCTGCTGGCTCGTCTGCTCAACCTCAACGATGTGCAGTCCGGTGTGCTGAACATCATCTTCCGTATTGCCGACGACCAGGGTCTGCTGCTGCTTGATTTCAAAGATCTGCGGGCCATTACCCAGTACATCGGTGATAACGCCAAATCGTTCCAGAACCAGTACGGTAATATCAGCAGCGCCTCAGTCGGGGCCATCCAGCGCGGGTTACTGACCCTGGAGCAACAGGGTGCCGAACATTTCTTTGGCGAACCGATGCTGGATATCAAGGACTGGATGCGCACCGACAGCAACGGGAAAGGCATCATCAATATTCTGAGCTCAGAGAAGCTCTACCAGATGCCGAAGCTCTACGCCGCCAGCCTGCTGTGGATGCTCTCTGAACTGTACGAGCAGTTACCTGAAGCCGGCGATCTCGACAAGCCCAAGCTGGTCTTCTTCTTCGACGAAGCGCACCTGCTGTTTAACGATGCGCCACAGGTTCTGCTGGATAAGATTGAACAGGTGATCCGCCTGATCCGCTCTAAAGGCGTCGGCGTCTGGTTTGTTTCGCAAAACCCGTCCGATATTCCTGACAACGTGCTAGGACAGCTTGGTAACCGCGTACAGCATGCCCTGCGCGCCTTTACGCCGAAAGATCAGAAGGCCGTCAAAGCCGCCGCGCAAACCATGCGAGCGAACCCGGCATTTGATACCGAAGCGGCCATCCAGGCGTTGGGCACCGGTGAAGCGCTTATCTCTTTCCTGGATGCAAAAGGCAGCCCGTCCGTTGTGGAGCGCGCAATGGTGATTGCCCCTTGCTCCCGGATGGGGCCCGTGACGGACGATGAACGCAACGGCCTGATTAACCGCTCCCCGCTGTATGGTAAGTATGAGGACGACGTGGATCGCGAGTCGGCATTCGAGATGCTGCAAAAAGGGGTACAGGCCACCACCGAATCCCAGGACGCGCCTGCCGCCAAAGGCCAGTCTGTTGCCGTGGACGACGGCATCCTGGGCGGGCTTAAGGATATCCTGTTTGGTACAACCGGACCACGCGGCGGCAAACGCGATGGCGTCGTGCAGACCATGGCGAAAAGTGCAGCGCGTCAGGTCACGAATCAGATTGTACGCGGCATGCTGGGGAGCCTGTTAGGCGGTCGTCGCCGGTAAGCGGGGAACCCAGGGGCGACCAAGCGCCGATCCCTGTACGCCGTGCTCTTGCAGATAACGGTCGATTTCCACCATCCCCGTCCAGCGGTTCTCACACCAGAGCGGTGCAAGAAGCGTTGGACGGCGGGCGCTGGCGGAGATGCGGTGGTAGACAATCTCCGGCGGGGTGTGCCGAATCATCTCCCCCGCCGTCATCGTATACGCATCAAGCTCAATACCGGTTAAGCGCCCGGCTTCCCAGGCTTTGGCCATGATACTGCCCTTCACGATGTGCAGTGGATGCAGCTTAATTCCGTCCACACCGGTCTCGACCACCTTTTCCAGTGTCTCAAGACCGTGCTGCTGCCCTTCGCCTGGCAGGCCGACAATCAGGTGCGAGCACACCTTTAGCCCACGCTCACGCGCGAGACGTGTGGTGCGCTGGTAACAGGCAAAATCATGTCCACGGTTGATGCGGTGCAGAGTTTTGTCGTGCGCACTTTGCAGGCCCAGCTCCAGCCAGATCTCATACCCCTGCTCCTTGTACTCGCTGAGAAGGTCCAGTACCGCTTCCGGCACGCAGTCCGGGCGGGTGCCCACACACAGCCCTACGATACTGGCCTGACTTACCGCCTGCTGATACATGGAACGCAAGACCTGTACTTCCGCCCATGTGCTGGTGTAGGCCTGGAAATAGGCCAGATACTGTTTCGCACGGTTGACCAGACTCGCCTGATGGGACAGCTGTTCGACGATAGAACGATGCTGCTGCGCTTCGTCAGCAAAAGACGCCACATTACAGAAAGTACAGCCCCCGCGCCCGATCGTCCCGTCACGGTTCGGGCAGCTAAAACCGCCATGCAGCGTCAGCTTGTGAACCTTTTGCCCATAACGCTGCAAAAGATCCCCACCAAACATGTTGACTAATTTCTGTAACTGCATAATCTGATAGACCGTCCCAAAGAAAGGGGACAAGCCTGCCATTTTTAGCCTCTGTCGGCGATGACCTGGATCAATCGCCCTGGACGGCCTTTACCTCTATGAATAAATACTCAGGATTACTGCAATTTCATTCACGCCAGTTGTGATTACTTTTCCTTATGTTCTGATTGTTTTTTTCACTTATAGCGCCAGCACTGAAAAACAGTGACTTTATGCGGGTTTGCATTTCATCATAGAGAATTATTCTGCTAAAAAACGGCTATTCAGCACGCTACATCGATAATACCGCTTTCATATAGTGAGTCAGATCACACTCCGCCGCGTCTCACCACAGCTTACAAACGTTGTAAATAGAGTTGAATTTCTTTTATATACAAATGGTTAAGAGCTCTTTAGCACATTTTTGTATAAATAAGATTGCCATTTGACCTGTGTACCAATTCCCGATAAGTTGGAAATCCGCTGGAAGCTTTCTGGATGAGCAGCCTGCTCATCATATTTATGCAGTAATTGAGATTCCCTCTGAAGCAAGTCCTCAAACTTGTTTACCTGCGCGAAAGGATGAAAAAGAGGGCGAATGCGAGGTACGCGTATGAAACGCAAACCCCGTCGCCATGCTCTTTCTGTGCCTGTGCGCCACGGTTCAGTGGGAAGCCCGACGAGCCTGGGGAGGTTCACTGATATGTTGTACGATAAATCCCTTGAGAAGGATAACTGTGGTTTCGGCCTGATCGCCCACATAGAAGGCGAACCTAGCCACAAGGTAGTGCGTACTGCTATTCACGCACTGGCCCGCATGCAGCACCGTGGTGCCATCCTTGCTGATGGTAAAACCGGCGACGGTTGCGGTCTGCTGCTGCAAAAACCGGATCGTTTCTTCCGTATCGTTGCGGAAGAGCGCGGCTGGCGTTTAGCCAAAAACTACGCTGTCGGTATGCTGTTCCTGAATCAGGATCCTGAAAAAGCTGCCGCCTCACGCCGCATCGTCGAAGAAGAACTTCAACGTGAAACCCTGTCTATTGTTGGCTGGCGCGATGTGCCAACCAACGAAGGGGTACTCGGCGAAATCGCCCTCTCCTCGCTGCCTCGAATTGAACAGATTTTTGTTAATGCCCCTGCGGGCTGGCGTCCGCGTGATATGGAACGCCGTCTGTTTATCGCCCGTCGTCGCATTGAAAAACGTCTCCAGGACGACAAGGAGTTCTACGTCTGTAGCCTCTCTAACCTGGTGAACATCTACAAAGGTCTGTGTATGCCGGCTGACCTGCCGCGCTTCTACCTGGACCTGGCGGACCTGCGTCTGGAATCGGCCATCTGCCTCTTCCACCAGCGCTTCTCCACCAACACCGTCCCTCGCTGGCCGCTGGCTCAGCCGTTCCGCTACCTGGCACACAACGGCGAGATCAATACCATTACCGGTAACCGCCAGTGGGCGCGTGCTCGTACCTATAAGTTCCAGACGCCACTGATCCCTGACCTGCACGATGCCGCGCCGTTCGTTAACGAAACCGGCTCTGACTCCAGCTCCATGGATAACATGCTGGAGCTGCTGCTGGCAGGCGGTATGGATATCGTGCGCGCCATGCGTCTGCTCGTGCCACCGGCATGGCAGAACAACCCGGATATGGATCCAGAGCTGCGCGCGTTCTTCGACTTTAACTCCATGCACATGGAGCCGTGGGATGGCCCGGCGGGCATCGTTATGTCCGACGGTCGCTTTGCTGCCTGTAACCTGGACCGTAACGGTCTGCGTCCGGCACGCTACGTCATCACCAAAGATAAGCTCATCACCTGCGCCTCTGAAGTCGGTATCTGGGATTACCAGCCTGACGAAGTGGTTGAGAAAGGCCGCGTTGGCCCGGGCGAGCTGATGGTTATCGACACCCGCGGTGGGCGCATTCTGCACTCTGCTGAAACCGATAACGATCTGAAGAGCCGCCATCCGTACAAAGAGTGGATGGAGAAAAACGTTCGTCGCCTGGTGCCATTCGAAGATCTGCCGGATGAAGAAGTGGGCAGTCGTGAGCTGGACGACGATACGCTCGCCAGCTTCCAGAAACAGTTTAACTACAGCGCCGAAGAGCTGGATTCCGTGATCCGCGTACTCGGTGAAAATGGCCAGGAAGCGGTCGGCTCCATGGGTGACGATACCCCGTTTGCCGTGCTCTCCAGCCAGCCACGCATCATTTATGATTACTTCCGTCAGCAGTTTGCGCAGGTGACCAACCCGCCAATCGATCCGCTGCGTGAAGCACACGTGATGTCACTGGCCACCAGCATCGGTCGCGAGATGAACGTCTTCTGCGAAGCTGAAGGCCAGGCGCACCGCCTGACCTTTAAATCGCCGATCCTGCTGTACTCTGATTTCAAACAGCTCACCACCCTGAAAGAGGATCACTACCGCGCCGACACGCTCGATATCACTTTCGACGTGACCGAAGCGACCCTCGAAGAGACGGTGAATGCGCTGTGTGACAAAGCGGAACAGATGGTGCGTAACGGTACCGTTCTGCTGGTGCTCTCTGACCGCAATATTGCGAAAAACCGTCTGCCGGTACCGGCCCCAATGGCGGTAGGTGCTATCCAGACGCGTCTGGTCGATAAGAGCCTGCGCTGCGACGCCAACATCATTGTTGAAACCGCCAGCGCCCGCGATCCGCACCACTTTGCCGTGCTGTTAGGCTTTGGTGCGACGGCTATTTACCCGTACCTGGCCTACGAAACGCTGGCGCGTCTCGTGGATACCCGTGCTATCGACAAAGATTACCGCACGGTGATGCTGAACTACCGTAACGGCATCAACAAAGGCCTGTACAAAATCATGTCCAAAATGGGCATCTCGACCATCGCCTCCTACCGCTGCTCGAAGCTGTTTGAAGCGGTCGGTCTGCATGACGACGTGGCGACACTTTGCTTCCAGGGCGTTATCAGCCGTATCGGCGGTGCCGGATTCGCTGACTTCCAGCAGGATCTGATGAACCTGTCGAAACGCGCCTGGCTGGCACGTAAGCCGCTGGATCAAGGTGGTCTGCTGAAGTATGTCCACGGCGGTGAATATCACGCTTATAACCCGGACGTGGTGCGTACGCTGCAACAGGCCGTTCAGAGCGGCGAGTACAGCGATTACCAGCAGTATGCTGAACTGGTGAACAGCCGTCCGGCGGCGACGCTGCGCGACCTGCTGGCGCTGAACCCGGGTGATGAAGCCGTCAGCATTGACGACGTTGAGCCTGCCACTGAACTGTTTAAACGCTTTGACACCGCGGCAATGTCCATCGGTGCGCTCAGCCCGGAAGCTCACGAAGCGCTGGCTGAAGCAATGAACAGCATCGGCGGCAATTCAAACTCCGGTGAAGGTGGTGAAGACCCTGCCCGTTATGGCACCAACAAAGTCTCACGTATCAAGCAGGTTGCATCCGGTCGCTTTGGCGTCACGCCAGCGTATCTGGTTAACGCCGACGTGATTCAGATTAAAGTCGCTCAGGGTGCAAAACCGGGCGAAGGCGGCCAGTTACCGGGTGATAAAGTCACGCCGTATATCGCCAAATTACGCTACTCCGTACCGGGTGTGACGCTGATTTCTCCGCCACCGCATCACGATATTTACTCTATCGAGGATCTGGCGCAGCTGATTTTCGACCTGAAACAGGTCAACCCGAAAGCGATGATCTCCGTGAAGCTGGTTTCCGAACCGGGCGTTGGCACCATCGCGACCGGTGTGGCAAAAGCCTATGCGGACCTGATCACCATCGCCGGTTATGACGGTGGTACCGGGGCAAGCCCACTCTCCTCCGTGAAATACGCGGGCTGTCCGTGGGAGCTTGGCCTGGTGGAAACCCAGCAGGCGCTGGTGGCTAACGGTCTGCGTCATAAGATCCGTCTGCAGGTGGATGGCGGCCTGAAAACCGGCCTCGACATTATCAAGGCGGCGATTCTGGGTGCGGAAAGCTTTGGTTTCGGTACGGGCCCTATGGTCGCGCTCGGCTGTAAATACCTGCGTATTTGCCACCTGAACAACTGTGCTACCGGTGTTGCAACCCAGGACGAGAAGCTGCGTAAGAACCATTACCACGGCCTGCCGTTCAAAGTGACCAACTACTTTGATTTCATCGCCCGCGAAACCCGTGAGCTGATGGCACTGCTGGGCGTGAAACGCCTGGTGGATCTGATTGGCCGTACCGACCTGCTCAAAGAGCTGGAAGGTTTCACCGCCAAACAGCAGAAGCTGGAGCTGTCTAAGTTGCTGGAAACTGCCGAGCCACATCCTGGCAAAGCGGTCTACTGCACCGAGAACAACCCGCCGTTCGATAATGGCGTGCTGAACGCGCAGCTGCTGCAGCAAGCGAAGCCGTACGTGGATGACAAGCAGAGCAAAACGTTCTGGTTTGATATTCGCAACACTGATCGTTCTGTCGGTGCATCGCTTTCCGGTTACATCGCGCAAACGCACGGTGACCAGGGCCTGGCGGCCGACCCGATTACCGCGCACTTCAGCGGTACCGCGGGTCAGAGCTTCGGCGTGTGGAACGCCGGCGGCGTTGAACTGTATCTGACCGGTGATGCCAACGACTACGTCGGTAAAGGCATGGCGGGTGGTCTGCTGGCGGTGCGTCCGCCGGTCGGTTCTGCCTTCCGTAGCTGCGATGCCAGCATCATCGGTAACACCTGTCTGTACGGCGCGACCGGCGGTCGTCTGTTTGCAGCGGGTCGTGCAGGTGAACGTTTTGCCGTACGTAACTCCGGTGCCATCACCGTGGTTGAAGGTATCGGTGATAACGGTTGTGAATACATGACGGGCGGGATTGTGTGCGTCCTGGGTAAAACCGGCGTGAACTTTGGCGCAGGCATGACGGGCGGTTTTGCTTACGTCCTGGATGAAGACGGTGAGTTCCGCAAACGCGTGAACCCTGAACTGGTGGAAGTGCTGGATGTTGAAACGCTGGCTATCCACGAAGAACACCTGCGCGGTCTGATTACCGAACACGTGCAGCATACCGGTTCTTCGCGCGGCGAAGAGATCCTGGCCAACTGGCCGGCGTTCTCTGCGAAATTCGCGCTGGTTAAACCGAAGTCCAGCGATGTTAAAGCCCTGTTGGGTCACCGTAGTCGTAGCGCAGCAGAGCTGCGTGTGCAGGCGCAGTAAGGAATTCAGATGAGCCAGAACGTATACCAGTTTATCGACCTGCAGCGTGTTGATCCGCCAAAGAAACCGCTGAAGATCCGTAAAATTGAATTTGTAGAAATCTATGAGCCGTTTTCAGAAGGCCAGGCCAAAGCACAGGCAGACCGCTGCCTGTCCTGCGGTAACCCTTACTGCGAATGGAAATGTCCGGTCCATAACTACATCCCGAACTGGCTGAAACTGGCCAACGAAGGACGTATTTTTGAAGCTGCCGAGCTGTCTCACCAGACAAACACCCTGCCGGAAGTGTGCGGCCGCGTGTGTCCTCAGGACCGTCTGTGTGAAGGTTCCTGTACGCTGAACGACGAATTTGGCGCGGTGACCATCGGTAATATCGAACGCTATATCAACGATAAAGCCTTCGAAATGGGCTGGCGTCCGGATATGACCGGCGTGAAGCAAACCGACAAGCGTGTGGCGATCATCGGTGCGGGCCCGGCGGGCCTGGCCTGTGCGGACGTTCTGACCCGTAACGGCGTGAAGGCGGTGGTCTTTGACCGCCATCCGGAAATCGGCGGTCTGCTGACCTTCGGTATTCCGGCCTTTAAGCTGGAAAAAGAGGTCATGACCCGCCGCCGTGAAATCTTCACCGGTATGGGCATCGAGTTCAAACTGAACGTGGAAGTGGGTCGCGACGTGCAGCTCGACGACCTGCTGAAGGATTACGACGCCGTCTTCCTGGGCGTGGGAACCTATCAGTCCATGCGCGGTGGTCTGGAAAATGAAGATGCGCCGGGCGTATTCGACGCACTGCCGTTCCTGATTGCCAATACCAAACAGATCATGGGCTATGGCGAAACCGCCGATGAGCCGTATGTCAGCATGGAAGGCAAACGCGTGGTGGTGCTGGGCGGGGGTGATACCGCGATGGACTGCGTGCGTACCTCCATTCGCCAGAATGCGGCACACGTGATCTGCGCCTATCGTCGTGACGAAGAGAACATGCCGGGCTCTAAACGCGAAGTGAAAAACGCGCGTGAAGAGGGCGTGGAATTCCAGTTCAACATCCAGCCTCTGGGTATTGAAGTGAATGCCAACGGCAAAGTGAGCGGCGTGAAAATGGCGCGCACTGAGATGGGTGCGCCGGATGCGAAAGGTCGTCGTCGCGCAGAGATCGTGGCAGGCTCCGAGCATGTGATCCCGGCCGATGCCGTAGTAATGGCGTTCGGTTTCCGTCCTCACAGCATGGAGTGGCTGGCGAAGCACAGCGTAGAGCTGGACTCTCAGGGTCGTGTTATTGCGCCGGAAGGCAACGAAAACGCGTTCCAGACCAGCAACCCGAAAATCTTTGCTGGCGGTGATATCGTTCGCGGTTCCGACCTGGTCGTTACCGCGATTGCCGAAGGCCGTAAAGCCGCTGACGGTATTCTGAATTACCTGGAAGTGTAAAAAATAAGCCGGATGGCAAATACCATCCGGCTTTTTTTATGCGGCTAACCGCCGTTGATTCTCCCCCTGCAGCTCCGCTTTTCTGTGGTGCCGCGAAAAGAAGGGTTACTTCGTCAATAAGCTCCAGGTCAAATCACTTTCCAGCGTGGTTTGATCTGTCAGATGGCTGAACGCGCTTTCGTTGAGAACCGGTGAGAGCGTTACGTTGAAACTCATCTGCTGGCCGGAAGGGACCTGGTTATTCTCAAGCGCAATCACCGCCTCGTTATTACGCAGATAGAACGGCGTCGGCGTACCGTTTTCCGGCGTAAAATTCAGCTGATCGACCGTTTTACCCACGGTGTAACTTTTGCCATCGACGGTCATGTTGTCAATTTTGACTGCGACACCGCCGGACTGCCCAAAAAGAAACCGCCCCTTATCTCCCGCTGTACCGCGCAGTATCACCGCCATCTGCTGAGACTGAGGGCAAAAAACGTTTACCGTGATGTCACGATCGGCCATTTTATGCCAGTCCTGCTGCGTCGTTTCGATCGTATCCCGGCGCATCTCATGATAATCCACCACCGGCTGTGAGAGGCTGAGCTGGCACTCTTCAGCATGGGTTATTCCTGTCACGCCGAGCATCAGCAAGGCCACTAAGCCCGATAAGTGTCGACTGTTCATCGGCAGACTCCGTTCACTTCTTCATAGAAGGCATTTTCGTCACGCTTATCAGCCAGGGTGTAATCAATCTTACATAGTCGGTTATTGTCACCGTCTAGCGCGTACAGCGCACTCAGCTGATCGGCATCGTTAATAAAGACGTGGCCATCATCAACCGTGGTCACGATATAGTTACCTTTCTCATCAACAATCGAGATCCCTTTACTCAGGGGCTGACCGTCAGCCTGCTTAACGCTTAGCATGACGCGGCGGCTGTTAAGTACTTTGAAATCAATCTCGCTGACCGAGGCATGGCCTGCGGCAATATATTTCGTGCCGTTAGCCAGCGTCATACTCTGCGGCAGCTTATTAGCATCAATTTCTATGCGGGAGTTATGCCATTCGTTGAGTGAAGGTACCACGGCCTGGCCCCATGGATCGGTCCAGACGGTACCTTGCGGAGTGGAGATTTCAACGCCGCTCTTCTTCTCGCTCAGTCTGGCAATCGCGAAGGTGTCCTGAATCGTATACGGCGAGAAAGTCACACCCTCTTTATGCATGGCCACGCCACCCGACAATGTCGCATTGTAGTTCCGCTGATTATCCCCACTGGTTCCGCCCCCCACGCTCAGTTGCGTATAGCGCAGGTTAGTGTTGATGTTGCCGTTGAAGCTGTTGTCTTTCGAATCCTGATCGCGATCGGCTGAGATGTAATAGTTCGTATTGTCTCCCAGCGAGCCGCTGTTAGACGCGCCATAGGAGGTGCTATCACCCTGTTTACGCATATAGGTACTGATGGACTGACTGCCGCCGAGCGGGATGCTCACGTTGACGTAGAACATCTCATTGTCCTGATCGTCATCGACATTACCGACCGCACTTTGCCAGTTCATGGATACGGACGCGTACGTAAAGGTCTTGCCCCATGACAGCAAGAGGTAACGTGAATCTTCACCGTCACCGCTGGTCTGGTTGTAGTTGAACCCTGCGCTAAACACCCCCGCCAGAGGGGAGGAGAAACGAACGTTGCCGGAATAGGTGTTGTCATATCCCTGATAATCATCGTCCATCGCATCAGCCAGTTCGCGATACTCTCCGCTGTAATGCGTCGCACTGCCTGAAAGACCGACGTACTCGTTCAGGATGTAATCACTTTGCAGCTCGGTTTTTACCCCGCTGCTGCTGTCACCAAAGCTCGCATTGCTGACTGCCGCACCCGTTGAAAGGGTCCAGTCATCGCTTATCAGGAACTCTGTCCTGCCGCCTGCCGCCTGATAGTTTTCCGCAGCGGCACCTGAAGCCAGGAGATTCATCCACGGAGAGACACGCCAGCCGTCAGAGATGTTCATCACCAGCGGATCGTTATAGTCGCTGTCGATGCTGCGCACCTGACCTACAGAAAGGGTTAGCCCCTGCGGGCGTGAAAGGTTGCGCGCCCTTACCTGAGACGCCGGGACGATGAAACGGTTAGTTGCGCCGTCGGATTCCACCACTGAGACGTCCAGATCCACATTGTTGCGAACCACGGGCACGTCATCCAGCGTGAAGGGGCCGGCTGGCACAAGGGTACTGAAGACCAGTTGACCGTTCTGGCGGATTTCGACACGTGCCTGGGAAGACTGAGCAATACCGGAAACGCTCACGCCAGAGCTTGCTCTCGCCAGACCGCTGGTCGGCATAAACTGAACGCCGGTAATCGGCACCCCGCTCAACACGTTGGACATGGCGTTGATTTCACCCACCTGCATCGTCATTTTTTGCGCGGTAAAGACATGCTCTGCATAGGTGTAAATGCTTTCGGCATTTCGGCTACCGTCGTCATCCGTCAGGATATAACGGCTGCGCAGCGCCCAGTCCATCGTGTTGAATCCGGCTTCCAGGCTGGCCTGAGAGTAGCGGCTGCTGTCATTGTCACCATAGTCGTTATGGGTGCTGAACAATGAATAGTTCAGCAGCGCCGCCGTTCCGCCATGCTGGAAGTTTTTGATATCCGATGACAGACTGTTCACCGCTTCAGCTGGCAGATAGAGTTCAACGGCCTCCTGGTTAGGCAAGGCGTTGATGACGGCTTTAGGATAGTTATCCCGAATATCATGACACTCCTCACCGGACTTTATTGACACAGGCATCAGCCCAGCAAACTCCATGAGATCGTTATCAAAGCAAAGCATGCCGTCTTTGTTGAAACGAACTGCAGCCATTCCTCGCTCTTTCCCGTTGACCTTCACCGAAACGGAGTGGGTTCCGGGTAAAAAGCGCGGTGCTTCTGCGAAGTAATGGTTGAGATCTTTATTCAACCCCAGCGTTTGCATTATCCCCGTGTCGAAGGTGACCTCCCTCGCCAGTACGGATGTTGAATCAAGTAACACCAGAGGTAATGTGCCGCAAAGAATGGCGCGGACACAAAGTGCAAGGCGGCTTTGTTTACTCACCGTCATATCCCTATTTTATTTATTTAATTCCGACGTAAAGCTCGGGACCTCAACGCCATAGCGGCTGGCCGGGAAAAACTTAACGCTGCTGTCACCACTGACTTTCTTACTCATATCAGCCGTTAGCGTTTCGCCAGGAAGAATGTAGGTTTTGGACAGAGAGGCACTCACCCCTGAAGGCAGCAGCATCACGTTCTGCCCAAGACGGACCACATATTTGCTGGGATTGTTCACGGTGACGGACGTGCCGTTTGAGGACCACTTCAGGAACTTCCAGGCATCAGTGACCACACCCAGAGATGCCGGTCGAATAAGCACGGGGATATCCTGGCGAATGTTAATGCCAATCTTTATTTTTTTATCATCGTTTTTAGGCGGAATACCGTCGAATGTGACGCGTTTATAATGCTCTACATCCAATGGCTGTTTGTTCTGAAGAATAAAGCGCAGCTGCTGCGTCTGACCTGGCTCAAGACGTACCACCGGCTGCGTTGCAATAAGCTTAAGACCGGTATCGTCCGGCAGGTCAACGACATTTGTATATAAAAGTGAAGGATGCGAATCGGTATTCTTGACGTTAATCGTTCCACTGTGCGTCGCTTCATCAATGATTAACAGACTGGTTTCAGGCACCATGCCTTCTGCATGTACAGCAACACTGGAAGATAATAACGCGGCAGTAATCAGCGTGTTAAATAAAGTGGATTTTAAACAATGCATAATAATATCTCCTTGAAAGCAACAACAGAACAGTCCATGTTTATCGCGCCGTTAAAAAGAGAGTAAATGCAGCGCATTTACTCTCCGGTTAATTAAATTACGTTTACTCGATTAAAAGTCTTACAGATAACGCAGGCTGATAGTCACCTGACCATCAAGCTGGGTGTCATCAGTGATCGCCAGCGTGGTGGTATCCTGGATCGCCAGAGAGGTCACCAGTGGGAAGGTTGCGGTCTGGAACGCCAGTGGAGCCAGGGTGCCAACAGTCGCAACGGTGAAATCACGATAGTTATCGCCCTGAGTTGTACCGTTGGTGCTCTTTGACCAGTTACCGGTAGCATTCTGCTGGTAAATTGGGTCAACTTTAGCGCCGTCAGCCATTACGCTGTCAGTTTTAACGAACAGCGAGTATGTTCCGATGTTCACTGGTGTTGTACCTGTTGTTTTACCTACACCGTAAGTCTGGCTTTCAGACGAATTAGAACCACCACCAAACATGCCATTCTCAACGGTGAGTTTCGCGTTAGAATCAGCGCGATCGTCAATCATATTCCAGGACACTTTTGTTGCTGCGGTGCAGGTAATAGTCAGATCGATGTCTTTCTGGCCCAGCTGGTTAACTGCCGTTGAGCTTAAACCACCCAAACTAACTGTGCCGTAGTCAACCGTTCCGCCGTTGCTTAACTGAGGCGTACAGGCTGAATTAGTCAGCGTACCTTTGACTTTCAGAACGGCAGTCGGGTTAGCCGCAAAAGCGGATGTCACACACAGAGAGAGCGCAGTAGCGAGTAAAACCTTTTTCACTTGTTATTCCTTAACATATGAGTAATTGCAATATTAAATACAGCAGGGATAAATAAATTTACCCCATACTGTTTATCGTCATGCTTGAGAGCATGCGTAGATAATATAATCTTTATAAATACAAGCAATTTAGAAAAATTAATTTATGGATTTAGAATAACGTTATCAATAAGTGATATTTATTTATAAGAGTGTATATAGCTTTAAAACGACATATTATATTCAGCGGAGATATAGCTTGAAATTATCCGAACGGTGGGGGCAAGCAAAAAAGAAGGGATGTATATAATTTACTTTATTAAACGTTTTGACATAAAAAGACATAAAAAAATCCAGCTAGTCTGAATAACTAACTGGATAGTCGATAAAAATGCTTTTACTACTTCACAACGCGCAGCGCCGGACGGCCTCCGCGCGGCGGCGGATCGTCATCAGGATCGTCATTGTGATCGGGCTTGTCACCCTCAATGACCGACATCAGCGTTTCGCTTTCGTTTTCCGAAGCGCCGTTTTCGTCATTCAGGCCGACAACATCCTCGTCATAAGCCGCTTCCGGCTCAAACATGGTGCCTGCACCGTTTTCACGCGCATAAATCGCCAGCACCGCAGCCAGCGGTACAGAAACCTGACGCGGCACACCGCCGAAACGCGCGTTAAAGCGCACTTCGTCGTTGGCCAGTTCAAGGTTACCCACCGCGCGCGGCGCGATGTTCAGTACGATCTGCCCGTCACGTGCATATTCCATAGGAACCTGCACGCCCGGCAACGTCACATCCACAACCAGGTGCGGCGTGAGCTGGTTATCCAGCAGCCATTCATAGAAGGCGCGCAGCAGATACGGACGGCGTGGGGTAAGTTGTGACATTTCCACAGTCATTAGCCTCGGCCGAGACGCATTTCACGTTCCGGTTCAGTTAAAGATGCCAGGAAAGAATCGCGTTCAAATACGCGAGTCATGTAGCCCTTCAGCTCTTTCGCGCCCGGACCGCTGAACTCTACGCCCAGGGTTGGCAGACGCCACAGCAATGGCGCCAGGTAGCAATCTACCAGGCTGAACTCATCGCTCAGGAAGAATGGTTTCTGACCAAACACAGGGGCAATCGCCAGCAGCTCTTCACGCAGTTGCTTACGTGCAGCGTCTGCTTCAGAAGAGGAACCGTTGACGATAACGTTCATCAGCGTGTACCAGTCTTTTTCGATACGCTGCATGTACAGGCGGCTTTCACCACGTGCAACAGGGTAAACAGGCATCAGTGGTGGATGCGGGAAACGCTCATCCAGATATTCCATAATGATACGGGATTCCCACAGGGTCAGCTCGCGATCCACCAGCGTCGGTACGCTTTGGCTCGGGTTGAGATCGATCAGATCCTGAGGCGGGTTATCCTTTTCCACATGCTCGATCTCAAAACTGACACCCTTCTCGGCCAGCACGATACGAACCTGATGGCTATAAATGTCAGTAGGACCAGAAAACAGCGTCATTACCGAACGTTTGTTGGCAGCGACAGCCATGAAAACCTCCAGGTATATTCAGAATTTTTACTGCTACCAGCCCAAACAGGGCCAGCCAGATGTTGTATCGCCCATCCCAGAGAAAACACATTGTTCAAGATTCGAACAAAAAACGAGTATTCACCGATATTTGGGCAGAAAATTGGATGATAGTTTACCAGATTTTGATGGCTTTGTGGTGAGGGGATTCTGGAAATGTGGAAAAAGAGAAGATATATGCAGTGATGCTGTGGATAACCTGCACATTATCCATAAAAAAAAACCCGCCGAAGCGGGTTTTTCGCCAATCGTTTCTGCGTAAGCAGAAAAGGATTAACGTTTGGAGAACTGTGGACGACGACGTGCTTTACGCAGACCCACTTTCTTACGTTCAACCTGACGAGCGTCACGAGTAACGAAGCCAGCTTTACGCAGTTCAGAACGCAGGGATTCGTCGTACTCCATCAGAGCGCGGGTGATACCGTGACGGATCGCACCTGCCTGACCGGAGATACCACCACCTTTAACGGTGATGTACAGATCCAGTTTTTCTACCATATCAACCAGTTCCAGCGGCTGGCGAACTACCATGCGGGCAGTTTCACGACCGAAGTACTGTTCCAGAGAACGTTGGTTGATTACGATTTTACCACTGCCCGGTTTGATGAACACGCGAGCTGCGGAACTTTTGCGGCGACCAGTGCCGTAGTATTGATTTTCAGCCATTGCCTATAATCCCGATTAGATGTCAAGAACTTGCGGTTGCTGTGCCGCGTGGTTGTGCTCGTTACCTGCGTAAACTTTCAGTTTACGGAACATAGCACGACCCAGCGGGCCTTTTGGCAGCATGCCTTTAACCGCGATTTCAATCACACGCTCAGGACGGCGAGCAATCATCTCTTCAAAGGTCGCTTCTTTGATACCACCGATGTGGCCAGTGTGATGGTAGTACATTTTGTCTGTACGCTTGTTGCCGGTTACAGCAACTTTATCTGCGTTCAGAACGATGATGTAATCACCCGTATCAACGTGCGGAGTGTATTCCGCTTTATGCTTACCGCGCAGGCGACGAGCCAGTTCAGTAGCCAGACGGCCCAGAGTTTTACCGGTCGCGTCAACAACATACCAGTCGCGCTGTACGGTTTCTGGTTTAGCTGTAAAAGTTTTCATTAAAAGCTTACCCAAATAATAAGTTACACGTTGGTGAACACCCAAACGTTTAGTCAGTTGAGGTTCACACGACAAAGTCCGGCAAACCTACCCCTTCGAATAGCTAATGCCGACACATAGAAAGTTTCGGGAAAAAAACCTTCTCGTAACGTGGGGTCGCAAGATTATAGAGAAGTTGAGGTCAAAGATCGACCCTTAAATGTGATTCGAGGCGGGTTTTTCGGGGGTAAGGTTTTTGCGGTCTGCCGCCCTCACCCCCAGCCCCTCTCCCACAGGGAGAAGGTCGCCTTTATGGCATATGCTGAAGCTTAAGATACTCCTCGCTTTGCATCTCCTGCAGGCGCGACAGACAGCGCTGGAACTCAAACTTCAGCCGCTCGCCTTTATACACCTCATATAAAGGTACCTCGGCGCTGACCACAAGCTTCACGTGACGCTCATAGAACTCATCGACCAGCGCAATGAAGCGGCGCGCTTCGCTTTCCATCAGCGGCGTCATGACCGGCACGTTGAGCAGCATCACGGTATGGAACAACCGCGAGAGCGCGATGTAGTCATGCTGACTGCGGGCATCCACACAGAGCGTTGCAAAGGAGACGGCCAGGGTTTGATTTTCGACACCCAGGGTTTGCAGCGGGCGATGGTTAATCTCGAGCTCAGGGGCATGAGTCCGTTTTGCCCCCGCCAGCGCCAGCCACAGTTTATCCATCTGTTGCGTGGTCTCATCGTTTAAGGGAGAGAGCCACAGATGCGCCTGAGTTAAGGTACGCAGGCGGTAATCCACCCCGGCATCAACATTCATGATGTCGCAGTGCTGTTTGATGGCATCAATAGCGGGCAGGAAACGCGCGCGCTGCAGGCCATTGCGGTATAGCTCATCCGGCGGGATATTCGAGGTCGCCACCAGCGTTATCCCGCGCGCGAACAGCGCTTTCATCAGGCCACCCAGCAGCATGGCGTCGGTAATATCGGAGACAAAAAACTCGTCAAAACAGAGTATGTCCGTTTCCGCCTTGAACCTGTCGGCCACAATCTCCAGCGGATCGCTTTTGCCCTGCAGTGCCGTCAGCTCTTCATGAACCCGCAGCATAAAGCGGTGGAAATGCAGACGCTGCTTACGGGTCCCCGGCAGGCTCAGATAAAAGAGGTCCATCAGCCAGGTTTTCCCGCGCCCGACGCCGCCCCACATATACAAACCGCGCACCGGCGCATGAGTCTGTGGCTCTTTTTTTCCGAGCAACCGCCCCAGAGCCGCCTTCAACCCACCGCTCTGTTCACCCTCTGCAGGTTTTGCCGTGAGCTCCTGATAAATCGTATCCAGACGATTCACCGCTTCACGCTGAACGTCATCCGGCTGATGTGTACCCTCATTTAGGGCAAGTTGGTATCGCGATGCAGGGGACAGGTTTTGCATAAACGTATTGTTATTCCTTCAAATAATACTCACCAGCAGACGTGACTGATGAAAAAAAGGCCGTTCTACACTACGCGATGATACGTCAGGATTCCACTTCTGCGGAAATAGCGGTTATAGTGGCAATATCAGGCACAGGCAGGAGCCGAGCCAACACCCTACGGAACAACAAGACAACGGGAGAAGTTCATGACCTGGGAATATGCGCTAATCGGTTTAGTCGTCGGCATCGTCATTGGTGCTGTGGCCATGCGTTTCGGTAATCGCAAATTGCGTCAGCAGCAGTCACTGCAGTACGAACTGGAAAAGAACAAAGCCGAACTGGAAGAGTATCGTGAAGAGCTGGTCAGCCACTTTGCCCGTAGCGCCGAGCTGCTGGACAACATGGCGACCGACTATCGTCAGCTCTATCAACATATGGCAAAAAGCTCCAGCAGCCTGCTGCCAGAAATGACCGCGGAATCCAATCCATTCCGTAACCGTCTGGCCGACTCTGAAGCCGGTAACGATCAGGCCCCTGTTCAGATGCCACGCGACTATTCAGATGGCGCGTCTGGCCTGCTGCGCGGCGGTGCAAAACGCGATTAATCGCACAACCTGAATTTATTTTACGGGCGCTGCAACTGCGCCCGTCCTTTCTTCATGACCCCAGCTATTATTGATTAAGCACTTCATTGTTCAGCGGTTTAAAATTCAATAACATCAACGTGTTTTAGGGCCGTTTTTCCTTTATTCCAGGTTACGAGAGTCAGCATCGATGAAGAAAAAAAACCAGCTGTTGAGCGCTATAGCGTTAAGTGTCGGGTTATCTCTCTCGGCGTCCTTCCCTGCATCTGCCGCCCTGCCTTCCCAGGTACCCGGCCAGGCGGCAATTCCAAGCCTTGCGCCAATGCTGGAAAAAGTTCTGCCTGCGGTAGTGAGCGTGCAGGTAGAAGGCACGGCATTACAAAATCAACGCGTACCTGAAGAACTGAAAAAATATTTTGGCGATGAGTCGCCCGACCAGCAGGCGCAGCCTTTTGAAGGTCTGGGTTCTGGCGTCATTATTGATGCGGCCAAAGGTTATATTCTGACCAACAATCATGTTATCAGTCAGGCCGATAAAATCAGCGTACAGCTGAACGATGGGCGTGAGTTTGAGGCCAAACTGATTGGCGGCGATGACCAGAGCGACATCGCGCTGCTGCAGGTGCAAAACCCGAGCAATCTGACTCAGATTGCCATTGCGGACTCCGATAAACTGCGTGTCGGTGATTTTGCTGTCGCCGTGGGGAATCCGTTTGGTTTAGGGCAAACCGCTACCTCCGGGATAATCTCGGCGCTGGGTCGCAGCGGTCTGAATCTGGAAGGCCTGGAAAACTTTATCCAGACCGACGCCTCAATTAACCGCGGGAACTCCGGCGGGGCATTGCTCAATCTCAACGGCGAGCTGATTGGGATTAACACCGCTATCCTGGCGCCGGGCGGCGGCAGTATCGGCATCGGTTTTGCTATCCCCAGCAATATGGCCAAAACGCTGGCGCAGCAGCTCATTCAGTTCGGTGAGGTCAAACGCGGGCTGTTGGGCATCAAAGGGATGGAGATGAGCGCTGACATCGCGAAAGCGTTCAACATCAATGTGCAGCGCGGTGCGTTTGTCAGTGAAGTGCTGCCAAACTCCGGCTCGGCAAAAGCTGGCGTGAAGTCGGGCGATGTGATTGTCAGCCTGAACGATAAACCGCTGAGCAGCTTTGCGGAACTGCGCTCGCGTATTGCCACCACCGAACCGGGTGCCAAAGTGAAGTTAGGCCTGATTCGTGATGGTAAGCCGCTGGATGTCGAAGTGACGCTTGATAAGAGCACCTCATCCTCTGCCAGCGCGGAGCTTATCGCCCCGGCGCTGCAAGGGGCAACGCTGAGCGATGGGCAGCTGAAAGACGGGACGAAAGGGATTAGTGTCGATACCGTCGAGAAGAGCAGCCCTGCCGCGCAGGCCGGATTGCATCAGGATGATGTGATCATCGGCGTGAACCGCAATCGCGTGCAATCCATCGCAGAACTGCGCAAGGTGCTGGAAAGCAAACCGGCGGTCATTGCCCTGCAGGTTATGCGCGGCAACGAGTCTATCTATATTCTGTTGCGCTAAGCATTTGCGATTCCGGACATCACCGCTGCGTGTGATGTCCGGATAACTCATGTTATGCTGCAAATCGTTCCTTTATTAACGACACGCGCATCATGCTTTTAAAGCTCTTTCGTTCAATTGTCATCGGTTTGATTGTTGCCGGCCTGCTGCTGGTCGTCATGCCGTCTTTACGCCAGTTCAATAAGCTGTCGGCGCCTCAGTTCGACAGTGCGGATGAAACGCCTGCGACCTACAACCAGGCCGTTCGCCGTGCCGCGCCTGCCGTGGTTAACGTTTATAACCGTGGCCTCAATAGCTCAGCCCATAACCAGCTGGAGATCCGCACTCTCGGCTCCGGGGTAATTATGGACGAGCGCGGCTACATCATTACCAACAAACACGTGATTAACGATGCCGACCAGATCATCGTTGCCCTGCAGGATGGCCGCGTGTTTGAGGCCCTGCTGGTGGGCTCGGATAGCCTGACTGACCTGGCTGTTTTGAAGATCAACGCCACGGGCGGTTTACCGGTTATTCCTATCAACCGTAAACGAACCCCTCATATTGGCGACGTCGTGCTGGCTATTGGTAACCCTTATAACCTGGGCCAGACGATCACCCAGGGGATTATCAGCGCCACCGGTCGCATTGGCCTCAACCCGTCGGGACGGCAGAACTTCCTGCAAACCGATGCGTCCATCAACCACGGTAACTCCGGCGGTGCGCTGGTCAACTCGCTGGGCGAACTGATGGGTATCAATACCCTCTCGTTCGATAAGAGCAATGACGGTGAGACGCCGGAAGGGATTGGGTTTGCCATTCCATTCCAGCTGGCGACCAAGATCATGGATAAGCTGATCCGCGATGGCCGTGTGATCCGCGGTTATATTGGTATTGGCGGTCGTGAAATTGCGCCTATGCATTCGCAGGGCGGCGGTATCGATCAGATTCAGGGCATCGTGGTCAACGAAGTGTCGCCTGGCGGCCCGGCGGCTAACGCGGGAATTCAGGTTAATGATGTCATCGTGTCGGTCAACGGCACACCAGCGGTATCGGCGCTGGAGACCATGGATCAGGTTGCGGAGATCCGTCCTGGCTCTATCATCCCGGTCGAAGTCATGCGTAACGATAAGAAGCTGACGCTGCAGGTGACGATTCAGGAATACCCGGCCACCAACTGACAGGCATAAAAAAACGGAGCGCATTGCTCCGTTTTTTTTGCCGGGCGGCATGACGGCTTACCCGGCCTGTGGGGACATCCGTTTTACTTGTTAACGAACTCTTCGCCCAGAGTGATATCTTTCTTCAGCGTATCCAGCATGCCTTCCATCGCGTTCTGTTCAAACGCGCTCAGCTTGCCAATCGGCTGATGTTCTTCGATACCGTTTTTACCCAGCAGCAGCGGCTGAGAGAAGAAACGAGCGTGTTCGCCATCGCCTTCAACATACGCGCATTCAACAACGCCTTTCTCGCCCTGCAGTGCACGGACCAGTGACAGACCGAAACGTGCCGCCGCCTGGCCCATAGACAGGGTTGCAGAACCGCCACCCGCCTTCGCTTCCACCACTTCGGTGCCCGCGTTCTGGATGCGTTTGGTCAGGTCAGCCACTTCCTGCTCGGTGAAGCTAACACCAGGGATCTGCGACAGCAGAGGCAGAATGGTGACACCAGAGTGACCGCCGATAACCGGCACTTCAACTTCTGAAGGCTGTTTGCCTTTCAGTTCAGCCACAAAGGTGTTGGAACGGATGATGTCCAGCGTGGTCACGCCGAACAGTTTGTTCTTATCGTAAACACCGGCTTTTTTCAGCACTTCTGCCGCGATAGCAACCGTGGTGTTCACCGGGTTGGTGATGATACCAATGCACGCTTTCGGGCAGGTTTCAGCAATCTGCTGCACCAGGTTTTTCACAATACCCGCGTTGACGTTGAACAGGTCTGAACGATCCATGCCTGGCTTACGCGCCACGCCAGCGGAGATCAGCACCACGTCCGCGCCCTGCAGGGCAGGACGAGCATCTTCACCGGAGAAGCCTTTGATTTTCACAGCTGTCGGGATGTGGCTCAGGTCAACCGCCACACCTGGGGTTACCGGAGCAATATCGTACAGGGAGAGTTCTGAGCCTGAAGGCAGTTGGGTTTTCAGTAGTAGGGCAAGCGCCTGGCCGATACCACCAGCAGCGCCGAGGACTGCGACTTTCATCCTAAACTCCTTATTATGGTTAACTTAAGTATCTGTAACTCCGTTGCGGCGACCATAATTCAGCAGGTAATTAATTACAATTTTCGTCACTAAATAATTTGAGGTCGCGCGACTTTATCTCTCACCAGAAGGCTATCTGACGACAGACGACAACGAATTAAGAGGGGGTTACAATACACCCTGCCACGCCACCAAAACAACATCATTTTGATAACATTTAATTTACTTTTAAGCTTATTTGCTTGCCGTGACCCAGGCATGTTTTCTGATAACGAAATCTGATAAAATCACTCCCTTTCATAACATTATTTCAGCCTAACCGCTGGCAGATAATTTGCATAAAAATTCATCCACATGCATAATAATGTTGTTTCTTTCGTCATATTCCGGGTGACTTATGCGAAGCTCGTCTAAGCAAGAAGATTTAGTGAAGGCGTTTAAAGCGCTACTCAAAGAAGAGATATTCAGTTCTCAGGGAGAAATTGTTCAGGCTTTACAGGAACAAGGCTTCGATAACATCAACCAGTCGAAAGTCTCCCGCATGTTAACCAAATTTGGTGCGGTACGTACGCGTAACGCCAAAATGGAGATGGTCTACTGCCTGCCTGCAGAACTTGGCGTGCCAACCACCTCCAGTCCGTTAAAGAATCTGGTTCTCGATATCGATTACAACGATGCCGTTGTCGTGATCCATACCAGCCCGGGTGCTGCACAGTTGATTGCACGTATGTTGGACTCGCTGGGTAAGCCCAAAGGCATCCTTGGGACGATTGCGGGTGACGATACCATCTTCACTACCCCCGCCAATGGCTTCTCAGTGAAAGATCTCTACGAAGCGATTCTGGACCTGTTCGAGCAGGAACTCTGATTACCCTCCCCGTGGCGTCCTGCTGCGGGGATCATTCTGTTTCTGCCGCGTTTCCCCCTGTTTTATCCCGCCCTTTACTTTAACAAATAGTGCTTTTTACCGCTCATTAACATTCACTTGGTGAATGATAAATCAAAAAATCGCACAAAAAATCAAAAGCTGATATCCATATGATTTTCTTAGATATACAGCCACACATTGAACAGTAAATGTACAATTTTATGCCATTAGGTTATAAAAAACAGGCTAGTTAATACGTAATAACAACAGAAACAATTAGTCTGGTATTAATTTTTACCGTTATTAGTGTATACTTGATTTTGTGATGAGGGTCACGAAACAAAGACCCCACTAAAAATTCGACGAGGTAAAGAATCATGAAAATCAAAACTACTGTAGCGGCGCTCAGCGTCCTGTCTGTCCTGTCATTCGGTGCTTTCGCCGCTGACGCTATCAATGCCGAGCAGGCACAATCCCGCCAGGCAATCGGTACGGTTTCTGTCGGCGCAATCGGCACGTCTCCAATGGACATGCATGAGATGCTGAACAAAAAAGCGGAAGAACAAGGTGCGTCATCTTATCGCATCATTGAAGCGCGTTCAGGTGACCACTGGCACGCAACCGCTGAGCTGTACAAATAAGTTTTAGTAATAACTGAAGACCAAAATCTCTACTCAACGGCACCAGGCATAAAAATAGCAGTTCAACCCTTCTCGCCGTTGAGCAAAAACCCTATTCAGGAGCAAAAACTATGAAAACCAAATTCATCATCGCAACCCTCGGTCTGGCATCCGTTCTCTCTTTCGGCGCAAGTGCCGCCGTACAGCAAGTGAACGCTGACCAGGCGCAGAATCTGCAGTCTATGGGGAGTGTGTCTGTGACGTCCGTTACCGGCTCTCCAATGGATATCCGTCAGGCACTGGCCGCTAAAGCTGAAAAAGCAGGCGCCAGCAGCTATCGCGTCACCGAGCTGAACCAGGGTGACCACTGGCATGCAACGGCTCAACTGTATAAATAAACCCTCGTCGTATCTCATCATACGACTTGCCCCTGGCCTTCTGGTCAGGGGCTTTTTTATGGCTTGATCAATGGCGCGCGTTGAAGCGTAGCTGCCCTTCCAGCTCTTCTTCCGCTTCATCAAACAGCAAAATGAGTGCGCCAAACCGTCTGCGCAACTTTTCAGGCAGATGGATAAACTCAATTTCCAGCGGTAACGGCAGCAGGCTGCCGGTCACCACGTCCCACAGCGTGTCCAGATTGGTGACGCTTTCCCGTTCAAGATCAAACACCCGGATAAATTCACAATAGAAGTCATCCTGACTGTCGATCTCGTCAAAATCAAAGGTATAGGTTTTCATTGCCAGTCACCCAGTCCAGGCGAGCGGCCTGCGCCGCCCTGATTATTATAATCCCCCAATATGCAGGGTTTTGACTTCCAGATACTCTTCCAGCCCCAGCACGGACCCTTCGCGCCCAAGGCCAGACTCTTTTACCCCACCAAACGGCCCCAGCTCTGTGGAGACGGCACATTCGTTAATTCCTATCATCCCGCTTTCGATGGCCTGCGACACGCGGAAGACACGTGCCAGATTTTGGGTATAGAAGTAAGCCGCCAGGCCATATGGCGTGTTATTGGCACGCTGGATAACCTCATCTTCCGAGGTAAAACGGAAGCAGGCCGCAACCGGGCCAAACGTCTCCTCTTCAGCCAGTTTCATGCCTTCATGGCAATCGCCCAGGACAGTTGGCATCCAGAAATTGCCGCCAAGCGAATGGGGTTTACCGCCCGCCAGAACGGTCGCACCCCGGGCCACGGCATCTTCAACGTGTTCACGCACCTTATCGACGGCGGAGGATTCGATCAGCGGCCCCACGATGACGCCCTCTTCCAGACCATTCCCGACCTTCAGGGCCTTCACCGCATCGGCAAGCTTATTCACAAATTTGTCGTAGACGGTTTCCTGAATATAGAAACGGTTAACGCTGACGCAGACCTGGCCGGCATTGCGGAATTTATTGGCGATAGCCCCTTTAACGGCAGCCTCGATATCCGCATCTTCAAAGACGATATACGGCGCATTGCCCCCCAGCTCCATCGACACTTTCTTCATGGTTTCTGCGGCGTTACGCACCAGCGTTTTGCCGACGGAAGTCGAACCGGTAAAGGAGATTTTCCGCACCTCATGGCTCGCCATAATCGCGTCACTGATTTCATGCGTATTCCCGGCTACGGCGTTGAGTACCCCATCCGGTACACCGGCCTGTTTTGCCAGCGTAAGCAGCGCGAAGGCGCTGAGAGGTGTGTTATTTGCCGGTTTGATTACCCCGGTACACCCTGCCGCCAGCGCCGGACCTAATTTACGGGTGAGCATGGCCATCGGGAAGTTCCACGGCGTAATCGCCGCGACCACGCCGATGGGCTCGCGGGTCGCCAGGATGCGGGAGCCCGGTTTGATCGGTGGAATAATTTCACCGTTCGCGCGCTTGGCCTCTTCGGCGAACCACTGGATAAAACTCGCGGCGTATTCCACCTCGCCTTCCGCTTCTTTCAGGGGCTTGCCCTGTTCGGTGGTCATTAAACGCCCGAGCCAGCTTTTGTTCTCAATGATCAGTTCGTACCAGCGGTAGAGAATTGCCGAACGCGCTTTCGCGGTTTTGGCGCGCCATGCCGGGAAGGCTTTGGCCGCCGCGGCAATGGCGTCTTCGGTTTCTGCTTTGCCGGCTTTGGCTACTCTGGCGATGACCTCACCGGTAGCCGGGTTCAGCACATCAAACGTCGTGTCCAGCGTTTTCCATATGCCGTTGACCAGATAACCGGTCTGAAAAAGGTGATTATCCTGAAGCGCCTGGGTTGTCATGTGTCCTCCCTTCCTGAATGTAAGAGCATGCTGGAATAAGTATAGCCACAAAAAAACCGACGCTTTTGGCGTCGGCTTTTTTACTTCAGTCAGTTATCCGTAAGGGCGTTCTGATAGCGATGCAGCATAAACACCAGCCGTCCTACCGGCTCTGTCACCTGAGGCGGTGCTTCCCAGACTTTCAGCTTCTCCTGGTAGATATCCAGCTCTTCAAGCAGTTGCTTAAAGTAACGACGTCGTTTGTCATCGCTGGAGGCAGAAAGCACGTGGTCGGCCGTCCGACGCAGCTGGCGGTGGAAAGCCGACAGATCGTCATTGATGGGCACGGGGGCATTACGTAAACGCTGGTGCGCGATAATCATGGTCAAGGCCAGACGGAACTTGGCGATGTCACCCGGGAACTTGTTCAGCAGTAAAAACAGCTGCTGATAGAGCGCCGGCAGGTGGTTCTCTTTGCGACGCGCGGTATTGGTGGTCATGGACGACACGGCAGCCGAGACAAACTGATTCAACAGCACGCGGCCCGTCCGTGCCTGAGAGTTATCCCGCACCAGCAGAATGACCATCATCGCCAGGAAACAACCCACCAGCTGGCCTAAGGCGCTGTCTAAGAACTGGCTGAAATGGAAGGTCATCGGGTTATCCAGCACAATGATGTTAATCGTACTGGCCAGGGCACCCAATGAACCCAGCCGACGTTTTTGCACTTCGATTCCGATAAAGAACGCCATCACCGCGAGGCTAATACAGAGCAGTAACATGCTCTGCTGGGTCGAGGGAATGATCACCAAAAAATAGAACGCGCCAATCGGCAGTGCAGCAATTGTGCCGAACAGGAAATCAATGGCCACCATGCGCGGATTCGGAAGACGCATCGCCAGCGCGGTAACGACGGCGATCATCACCATCGCGCCGCTGCCGGAGGTCCAGCCGGTCCACAGCCAGAACAGCGTGCCGAGCATACAGGCAAGCGTTGTTCGCCAGAAGTTAACCATCGCGTGATGGCGTTCGGCGGATTCTGCCTTGATCACCACTTCACCCTGCAGCACCTCTTCCTCCACCGCGCTGATTTTGGTGTTACTGATCACACCGCGTTTCAGCAACAGGTAGCGCGTCGCGGCCCCGACCCAGGTATAGATCGTCACTGGCGTATCACGATCCCCGGTCCAGGCAATGACCCGGCGCATGCGTTTAAGCTGTTTGTGTACGTCCTGCACGGTTTCCACCGGCTCAGCAAACAGCTCGCGGAAGGTATCGGTTACCGCGTCCGGGCGGGTGTTTTGGATCAGATAGGTTTCACACGCCTGGGTAATCAGCGTTAAGGAGACGGTGTTGATGGCTTTAAGGCGGCGGTTGGCACGGGCCCAGCGCGAAGACTCCATGTTCAGATTGCTGCGCATCCCTTCCAGCGCCGTGGTGCGGCGCACCAGAGCGCTCCAGGCTTTATCCACCTCTTCGCTGTCACCATGCTTAATACAGAGCTGCATCAACTGATACTGGGCAACAATCAGCGCATCCAGTTCACGATCCACTTCCTGCTTAATGGAGCGAGGAGAGAAAAGCAGGTCAGCGACAATGGCACTGACAATACCGATGACAATCTCACTGCAGCGCTCTACGGCAAACTGTGGGGCAAGCAGCGGTTCGCTTTGAATGGTGATGATAATAATCAGCGCGGTATAACCGGCCAGCCCCCAGGCGTAGGAGTTCTCCACTTTCACCAGCGACGAGAGCCAGGTGCAGAAGCCCGCCCAGATACAGCACACCATCAGCATCAGCAGCGGCGTGCGGATCATCAATATGATGATGGTCAGTGCGGCGAAACAGCCAATAAATGTCCCGATGATGCGCAGCATCCCACGGTAGCGGATCGCCCCGGAGTAAGGTTCCCCGCCCGCAGCAAAGGCAGGCCCTGCCGCGACAATCGCCGCCGTCAGTACGGCCCAGCGGGGGGTTTCCAGCTGAAAGTGGAAGCCGACAAACAGCGCCAGCACAATGGCACACGCCAGCTTAACGGCGAAGCGAATGTGCTGGCTGGCGATGGAAAAGATACCCATAACGATTAACCAAACTCGCGCAGGCGATGGGCAATTTTACGGAAGATAGAGTCCTGGCTGGCGTCACGGTCTTTTTCACCGGTGATCACCACCGTCGCCGTGGTCCCGGCAGGCCACAGATTGCCCTGCTGTTCATCCAGATGGATACGCACCGGCACACGCTGGGCCAGACGTACCCATTCCAGGTTGGAATCCACCGTCGCCATCCCTTTAGTATCGTTAGAGCTGCTGGAGTTAGTGACCCCCGCGGCTACGCTGTCGACGGTGCCTTTCAGCACACGATTGCTGCCAAGCGGCGTAATTTCAGCCCGGAACCCCGGACGCACGCCTTCCAGTTTGGTCTCTTCCATATAGGCGAGCACGTAGAAGGAGTTCTGTTTAACCAGCGCCACGGCGGTTGAGCCGCGGGTGATAAACTCCCCGGCATAAACATTCAGGTTGGTGATCCAACCATCGGCTGGTGCGCGGATCACGGTGCGCTCAAGATCGAGCCGGGCAAGATCGCGCGTCGCTTGCGCTTTGGCCAGCTGATGCAGCACGGTTTGCAGGACGTTATTGGACTGGTCAATCTCTTCGCGGGACATCGCCTGAACACCCAGTTGGTTACGGCGACCTGCCTCACGACGTTTCTCGGAAGCCAGCGCCTGATAATAGGCCACATCCGCTTCGGCTTCTTCTAACGCTTTCTGATAACGCGGCTGGTCGATGGTGAACAGTACCTGATCTTTTTTCACCAGCTGGTTATCGTGGACATTGACCGCAGTGATGAGACCCGCCACGTCGGGGGCGATTGCCACGACATCGGCGCTAAAGCGTGCATCACGCGTCCACGGTGATTCGGTGTAGTAGACCCAGGCGCGGAAAATAGCGATGAACGCGAGGATAACGAGCGCCATGGTGATGGCAGTGCGGGAGATTTTTCTTGTTAGCGTTTTCACATCAACCTCAGACAAACATGCGCGATATCAGGTAAAACAGGCAGCAATACAGCGCGGTATTGAACAATGCAGGATGCCAGACAAAATCGTAGATCCCGGTGGGGACCAGCACCTTGCGCACCAGCCAGAAAATCGCCAGTGATAAAAGAAGCTCGAAAAATATCGGTGGGAACGACAAACCGAACACCACGATAACGGGAAACAGACTCATGTTGACCTTGATTAGAGAGAGTGCAGGCTTCAGACTTTTTTAGCGCACGCCACCGCAGGAGAGCAAGAAACGCCGGGCGAGAATGGCGCAGCCGTTATGTAATTAATAATATATTAACGTAACTGTTATGCTGTTATCTATAATATGTGATCTAAATCACTTTTAAGCCAGAGTTAACAATGGAACGTCTAAAACGGATGTCGGTCTTTGCCAAAGTGGTTGAACTTGGCTCTTTTACCGCCGCTGCACGTCAGCTTCAGATGAGCGTCTCTTCCATCAGCCAGACCGTGTCCAAACTGGAAGATGAGCTGCAGGTCAAGCTACTCAACCGCAGCACCCGCAGCATTGGGCTGACGGAAGCGGGTAAGATTTACTATCAGGGTTGTCGCCGCATGCTGCTCGAAGTGCAGGATGTGCATGAACAACTTTACGCCTTCAACAACACGCCTATCGGTACGCTGCGCATCGGTTGTTCTTCAACTATGGCACAAAATGTTCTCGCCGCCATGACCGCTGACATGCTGAAAGAGTACCCGGGATTAACCGTCAATCTGGTCACGGGCATTCCCGCCCCGGACCTGATTGCTGACGGGCTGGACGTGGTGATCCGCGTGGGGGCATTGCAGGACTCCAGCCTCTTCTCCCGGCGGCTGGGCAGTATGCCAATGGTGGTCTGCGCCTCGAAAAGCTATCTGGCTCAGTACGGGGTACCGGAGAAACCCGCCGATCTCACCAACCACTCCTGGCTGGAGTACAGCGTTCGCCCCGACAATGAATTTGAGCTGATTGCCCCGGAAGGGATTTCCACCAGACTGCTGCCGGAAGGACGGTTCGTCACCAACGATCCGATGACTATCTCGCGCTGGCTGGTGGCCGGTGCCGGGATCGCGTATGTGCCGTTAATGTGGGTGATCAACGAGATCAACAGCGGTGTACTGGAGATCCTCTTCCCGCGCTATCAGTCCGATCCGCGTCCGGTGTACGCGTTGTATACCGAGAAAGACAAACTGCCGCTCAAGGTTCAGGTGTGCATAAACTATCTGACCGAGTATTTTGTGGACGTGGCGGAGTTGTTTCAGGGAATGCGCGAAAGACGAAAGGAATAACCTTTAATTTCCGAAATATATATTTGTGATGAATATTCCATGATGATACAGACCGTCATTCAGGGATATTCCTTCGCCCCTGCAGGAATAGCGAATTGACACTGCTGCCATCTGCGCCTTACCTTATAAACAGTCTGACAGTCAGGCTGTTATTAATTTGTTACTGATATGAATAATAAAATGTATTTCTCAGGATGACGTTAAACAAGGAAAAGAAATGAATATATTTGAACAAACACCGCCTTCACGCAGGCGCTATGGACTCGCCGCGTTCATTGGTTTGATTGCAGGGATTGTCTCCGCCTTCGTAAAATGGGGAGCAGAGGTGCCGCTTCCGCCGCGAAGCCCTACCGATTTATTCACCAGCGCATGCGGACCGGAGCAATTAATAAGAGCCGCAGGTCAGATTGATTGTTCCCGCAATTTTTTAAATCCTCCTTATGTATTTTTACGCGACTGGCTGGGCATTGCTGACCCTAACGCCGCGGTTTATACCTTTGCCGGACATATATTTAACGCGGTCGGCGTAACACATATTATTTTCTCTATCGTCTTTGCTGTAGGGTATTGTGTAGTTGCTGAAGTCTTCCCAAAAATTAAACTCTGGCAAGGTTTACTGGCGGGTGCGTTAGCACAGCTTTTTGTTCACATGATCTCCTTCCCGCTGATGGGGCTGACACCCCCGCTGTTCGAACTGCCCTGGTACGAACACGTCTCAGAGATCGTGGGGCATTTGATCTGGTTCTGGTCGATTGAAATCATTCGTCGTGACCTACGTAACCGCATCACGCACGAGCCCGACCCGGAGATCCCGCTGGGTAACGCACGTTAAAAAAAATGGCGCGACTTTTACAGTCGCGCCATTTTTCAGATTGGTTCAGGTCAGGCGGTGCCGCCCACCGTCAGGTTATCCACTTTCAGCGTTGGCTGACCGACGCCAACCGGCAGGCTCTGGCCCTCTTTACCGCAGACACCAACGCCGTTATCCAGTTTCAGATCGTTACCGACCATGGAGATCTGCTGCATGGCTTCAATACCGGAGCCAATCAGGGTCGCCCCCTTCACCGCTTTGGTCACTTTGCCTTTCTCAATCAGATACGCTTCTGAAGTGGAGAAGACGAACTTACCGGAGGTGATATCCACCTGACCGCCACCAAAGTTTGGCGCGAAGATGCCGTAATCAACGGACTCGATGATCTCCTGCGGTGTGGATTTACCCGGCAACATGTAGGTGTTTGTCATACGCGGCATCGGCAGATGCGCGTAGGATTCACGACGGCCGTTGCCCGTTGGCGCAACGCCCATCAGACGCGCGTTGAGTTTGTCCTGCATGTAGCCTTTCAGGACGCCATTTTCGATCAGCACGTTGTACTGCCCGGGCGTACCTTCATCGTCGATTGAAATCGAGCCACGGCGATCCTGCATCGTGCCGTCATCAACCACGGTACAGAGTTCAGATGAGACGCGTTGTCCCATCTGGCCGCTGAATACGGAGGTGCCGCGACGGTTAAAATCGCCTTCCAGGCCGTGGCCCACCGCTTCGTGCAGCAGCACGCCAGGCCAGCCTGCGCCGAGTACCACCGGTAATGTACCGGCGGGTGCCGCCACGGCAGACAGGTTCACCAGCGCCATGCGCACGGCCTCTTTTGCCCACGCGTCAGCGCGTGCTTCACCGTCAACATCGCCCAGGAACCAGTCATAACCAAAACGACCGCCGCCACCGCTTGAACCGCGCTCACGCTTACCATCGTCTTCAACCTGCACGCTGACAGAAAGACGTACCAGCGGACGCACATCCGCTGCCAGCGTGCCGTCTGTCGCCGCGACCAGGATCAGTTCGTAGACACCGCTCAGGCTGGCAGAGACTTCCTGCACGCGTTTATCCGCAGCGCGTGCGACTTTATCCACGCGGCGCAGGATATCCAGTTTCTCTTCACGGCTCATGCTCTGCAGGGGATCGATACTGGTATAGAGCGCAGAGTGCTGCACTTCACCCAGCGTCTTCACGCGACCGTCACCGGTTTCGCGCACGATAGTCCGCGCGGCCAGCGCGCTCTGCTCCAGAGCGGCCAGGCTAATCTGGTCGGCATAAGCAAAACCGGTTTTCTCGCCGCTGACGGCACGTACACCGACACCCTGGTCAATGTTATAAGAGCCATCTTTAATGATGCTGTCTTCTAAAACCCAGGATTCGTGATAGCTCGACTGGAAATAGAGATCGCCGTAGTCGAGACGGCGTTCGGTCAGTTGACCAAGAATGGAGAACAGGTCCTGATGGCTCAGGCCGTTCGCTGCGAGCAAATGTTCACTTACCAGGTTCAGACTCATCGTATTGCTACTCGTTCGTTGCCGCCCGTGGCGGTATATAAATCGTATTTATTGAGAGTGAGGCAATTACCTGCCCACGTCAAATCATTGCTGTGCATCTTTGCGCGGCTGGCGCAGCACTTCATTAATCTGCGGTTTATCCACCGGCCCGGTGATGCGATAGCGCAGAATAGAGACTTTGCTCCACAGCGGCCCCAACACTTTACTGGCGGCAAACACCGCCGCACCGACAATCGGGTTCACCACAAAAGCCGCCGCCACGCCGACGGTGGCAGAAATTTCAGGTGCCACCACCGCTTCCATATCCAGTTCGCGGCGCACGAGGTTGACCGAGCCTTTCATCGCAATATCCGCTTCCAGGCCGTCCACCAGCGTATCGTCGGTATGCAGCACCCCGTCTTTGATCCATGCCGTACTGCGGATGGAGTCATAATAGAAACCTTCGCTGAAGGTATCGCTAAAGTCGAAACGCAGCTTACGCAGCAGGGCATCAAAGCTCAACAGACGCAGTATCTGGCCCGCATGCCCGGTACTCACATCGGCAATCTCACCCTTGCCAAAGCGGGTTTTCAGAATGCCGTTCAGTGAGGCTTCATCCGGCGTCCACGGTGCCGCACGCCAGTGGAGATCGTAATTCACGTCAAATGATGACCCCCGCAGCGGCGTGCTGATGCCAAAGAAGTTAGCCACGGAATCCAGTTTATTGCCCTTGATGTCGCCCTTCAAAGAGGTTCGCTGCTCGCCCGGGTTATTAACCCACTCCCCGGCGGCCCTCAGACGGCCAAAGCCGGTGTCGATAAGCCCGCCCGCAAGGCTCAGCGTATTCCCCTTAATGGCGAAATCGCCGTCAATACGGCCATACTTTTGACCCCAAAGCCAGCACTCAGCACAGCGTAGCTGGAGATCGGGCCAGCCGCTGAAGTCGATACGGGTTGGGTTATTCAACGGCGCCGTATTTGACGGATGATCTTTTCCGCTCGCGGTGGCCGGGTTGTAGTAAAGATAGCGAATCGCCGCCTGCCACGGCGCGTTGTCGCGCATGGTCAACGTGCCATTGATCTCCCGGCCCTGGGCTTCGACTTTTGACCCGTTCGCCGTTGGCTGCGAAACAATGCTCAGGTTATTCCACTGCTGTCCACCCAGCATCAGCGACGGCGTACGAACAGTAATGCTCTGCGGGAACTGGGCAGCCTCATCAACGTTTTGGCCTACGCCCTTCTGGAACAGAGCCAGCCACTCGGCCCCGTCCATTGGCGGCAGATTAAGCTCAATGCCGGTGTGATCGGGCAGCGGCGGCGTGGTGCGGCTGTCCGTCGTCCAGATGGCTCTGTCGAGCGTGAGCTTACGGTTAAGCAGCCAGCGGCTGTTGAAATGGTTTTTCTCACCCGCACTGCCGGTTAGCGCGAAGCTGTTAAGATTGCCATCGACGTTAACCTTTATTGGCAGCGGTTGACCGGACGATTTATCCAGCGGTGCAGGCAACTGGCTCTGAATGTTTTTCAGATCGCCAGTGATATCAACTTTATAGCGCGCACCGGCGTGATAAGGCAGTTCAATTGCCACCTTGCCATTCCAGGAGACTGCACCGTTAACGGACTCCTCAATCGGCTTCGGCAGAACATCCATGCGTGATGGCTGCCAGTTGCCGTCCAGGTTGACGGCTACCTGATAAGCTTTCTCGCCCTCGGTGGTCGAGAAATCAATATTCACAGGCTGATTAAACCAGCTGGCCTTGAGCGGCTCGCTCTTCAGGTTACCGTTCTCAAAGCTAAACTGCCCGCTGAGGTTCTTCAGGGTGCTTTCAAGCGGCTTAATATACAGGCTGTTGTTATTGAGACGGACATCGCCTTTGGCAGTGGTCATTTCACCGTCTAGCGGGATATCAAGATGTAAGCGAGCACTCACATCGCCATCCAGCTGCAGCTGCTGAAGGGTGGCTGCCAGTGACTCTTTCAGCGGCGTGTCTTCAAAATAGGGGCCGACCGCTTTCCCGGGGCCGTTAATGTCGGCATCGATCAAAAGCTTCTCTTTTGAGTAATCCGGAATGTTTGCCGTCAGGTTACTGGCCGTTACGCCGCCCAGCGCCACATTGTCTGCCTTCATCCATAATCCGTCATTGATAAAATTAAGTTCAATGTCGAGATTTTTCAGCGCAGGCCAGCCCGGCTGGAAGGCGAAGGTGGCGTTGTGTAGCGGCACCAGCACCTGGAATTGACCTTCATTGTGCTTGTACGGGAAAAGATGCGGGTTACCGCCGTAGACCAGGGTGGCATTATCCGCCTGACCGCCCTGGATCGCGCCGCTCAGATAGTCCACCAGCGCTTTGCCCATCAGGTTCTCGGGGAAGTAGCGCCAGGCCTGAGAACCGTCGTTAGTGCTGATCCCGGCCAGAATACCCAGCCACGGCTCTTCACCTTCAGGCTGCAGATAGCGGAAATCGCCACGCGCATGCACCGCTTTGGCTTTCACATCGATATGGCGCCCATCCAGCTGTAAGCCTTTATCGTTACGCAGCCAGTTGAGCACCGCATTGCCTTGTTCAATTTCCAGCGGCGCACGGAAGACCGTTTCGTAAGGCATTCTGGCGTCATGCATATCGACCGTTAGCCTGCCGTTCTCAACGCTCCCTTCCAGCTTACCGCTGAAGTTTTCCGCCCCCGGTAACATCTTCCACTGCTTCCAGGCCAGACCTTTCCATGCGGCCTGAAAACGGGTCTTTTCCGTGGCCTGAAGCGGGATATCCAGCGCCAGCGAATCTATCTTTCCGCTTGGCTGCGTTGCCAGCCAGATCTCCCCCAGGTCCGGAGAGAGCTTGGCGGCCATCGAGCGCAGACCTTCTATTGCGGCCAGATCAAGGTTGCTGGCGCGAATACGCAGCTCGTCACTGCGTTTGCTGGTCGCCCCACCGACATCCTGTTCCGGCATCCAGGCCAGCGTCAGAGCACCGCGCGGCCAGGGTTTGTTATCCATGGTGATGCGTGTGCCCGGAATGGCAAACTGCCACCCCTCTTTCTCTTTCGTCACGTGCGCGGTGAGGTTGTCGACCGAAAGTTGATGCTGCTGTTTTTCGCCCTTCCAGCTTGCGCCCCCCTGCTTAAGCCAGATATCGCCGCTGGCAAATTCCCCTTTCGTCAGGGTCATCCAGCCTTCAAGGCTAAAACGGGCGGTTTCCAGCTGCATATTTTGCTGTAACCAGTCGCCGAGCCACGGCTTAACATCCACGTCGTCGGCCTGCAGCCATACCTTGCCGTTATTTAACAAACCGTCGTCGTCGCGCAGATCCATACGAACCTGCATCACGCCATGCTGGCCGTTCAGGCTGGAGAGATTCACCTGTCCTTCCGCGCGATGGCGTTCTTTGCCGTTAAGCCAGGTCAGCTGTGGGATCGCCAGTTCAGCGCGCTGCCCGGAGAGGGTAATAAAGCTCACTTCGCTGTCGCGCAGATCGAAATGATCGAACTGACGCAGGAAGAGATCGCTGAAGCGGTTGGTTTCAAGGCTCTGATTGCTATCGCCGCTGGACAGCGGGGTATTGGTCAGAAACTGAAGCTGATAAAAGGTGAGATCGCGGAACTGCCAGCGAAAATGGAGCAGGCTTTGCCAGACATCCAGCGCCAGGGTGACGCGTTTGATTTTCAGATAGCCGCCATCTTTCAGGCTGGCATTGATATCCCGGACATCAAGCGTCGGACCAAAATTCTGCCAGCTGGCGCTTATCTGGCTCACGTCCACCGGGACACCGGTGGTGGATTCGATTTTTGCCAGCAGCTGCGGACGCCAGCTGTCCAGATGCGGTAAAACGAGGCGCAGCCCGCTCACGAGCAACGCGACAATCACGACCAGCGTTGCCCCTGTAAGCAATAAAATCCCCGGCAATCGCCTCACTCATCTCTCCTTGTCAGCTTTGGTCACGCGGCGTACCGCGTCTTACATCATCACGACGTCAAACTGCTCCTGGTTATAGAGCGGTTCGATTTGAACTTTTACCTGTTTGCCGACAAAGATTTCCACTTCCGCCAGCGCGTGCGACTCTTCGCCTTTCAGCGCTTCAGCCACCGCAGGGGAAGCATAGACCAGAAAACGATCGGAGTCGTAGGCATGATGAACGCGAACGATTTCACGCATGATCTCGTAGCAGACGGTCTCAACCGTCTTTACTGTGCCACGTCCGTGGCAGGTTGGGCATTCATTGCACAGCACGTGCTCCACGCTTTCGCGGGTACGCTTACGCGTCATTTCCACCAGCCCCAGCTGTGAGAAGCCGTTGATGCTGGTTTTCACGCGATCTTTACTCAGCGCCTGCTCCAGCGAGTGCAGCACACGACGGCGATGGTCTTCATTACTCATATCGATAAAGTCGATGATGATAATGCCACCCAGATTGCGCAGGCGAAGCTGGCGGGCGATGGCCTGCGTGGCTTCGATGTTGGTATTAAAGATGGTGTCATCGAGGTTGCGATGGCCGACAAACGCGCCGGTGTTGATATCCACCGTCGTCATCGCTTCGGTCTGATCGATGATCAGATAGCCGCCGGACTTCAGTTCAACCTTGCGTTCCAGCGCTCGCTGGATCTCATTTTCGACGTCATAGAGATCGAAGATAGGCTGACGCCCCGTGTAATGCTCCAGCAGGCCAGGCATTTCGGGAATGTATTCGGCGGTAAATTCCAGCAGTGCTTCATAGGTCAGGCGGGAATCCACGCGAATTCTGTCGAGCTGTGCATCAGCAAAATCACGCAGGACGCGCTGAGCAAGCGCCAGTTCGCCGTAAAGCTGGTAGCGGGTCTGGTTGCGTTTTTTACGCTCCATGACTTTGGTCCAGACGCGCTTGAGGTAGGCCGCATCAGACGCCAGATCGTCTTCACTGATGCCTTCTGCGGCGGTACGGATGATAAACCCGCCCTGTTCATCGCAGTAAGCGCTGACCACTTTTTTAAGACGCTCGCGCTCGCTTTCGCTCTCAATGCGCTGCGAAACGCCCACGTGGGACGCGCCAGGCATGAAGACCAGATAGCGGGAAGGCAAGGTAATGTCGGTCGTCAGACGGGCACCTTTCGTGCCCAGCGGATCTTTGACGACCTGCACCATCAGATCCTGGCCCTGACGCACCAGTTCGGAGATATCGCGCACGGCAAACTGCTTTTGCTCTTCGCCCGCGACGCACTCGGTATGCGGCATAATGTCGGAGGCATGTAAAAATGCCGCCTTATCCAGTCCAATATCTACAAAAGCCGCCTGCATACCCGGTAGTACACGACTGACACGACCTTTGTAGATATTGCCTACTATTCCGCGCCGCGCTTCACGCTCAATATGAATTTCCTGAAGAATGCCACCATCAATATAGGCCACACGGGTTTCCGATGGCGTTACGTTTACCAACAATTCAGCCGTCATAATTATCCCTTCCCTCACGCAGTGAGTTAAAATTGCTCAGCAACTCATACGTTTCCACCAGCGGTAAGCCGACTACGGCGTGATAGCTGCCATTAATCTTCCTGACAAAACAGCCACCCAGCCCCTGAATACCGTATGCACCTGCCTTATCCATCGGTTCACCGCTGGTGATATAAGCGGCGATCTCGTCGTCGGTAAGCACTCTGAATGTCACGTCCGTCACCACCAGGCAATCCAGCACGTGCTGGCTGTCCGCCAGCGCGACGGCGGTCATTACCTGATGTGTTTGTCCGGACATTTTGCGCAGCATGCGCGCCGCATGTTCAGCGTCGTGCGGTTTCTCAAGCACTTCACCGTTAAGAATAACGATGGTATCTGCCCCCAGCACCGGCAAGTCACGCGGCGTTTGCGCCACGCCTGCCTGCGCTTTCTCACGCGCCAGTCGAGAAACGTACTGCTGGGCACTTTCGCCTTCAGCGCGTTTCTCTTCGATGCCCGTAACAATGCGTTCAAAGGAGACGCCCAGCTGAGTGAGCAACTCCTGACGACGCGGAGAACCAGAAGCAAGATATAGAGACGTCATAGAAACCTTTTATTGCACAGCAAACTGCTGGCGAACCTTACGCATCAGCAGGAACAGCCACGGCCAGAGCACACCGTTTACTACACTACTCCAGAACACTTCCGGTCGGAAAGAGACGTTGATCACTAAAAACTCTGCCCAGAAAACAACGATATCCGCAGCAAGCGACAACAACATCACCACCAGCGCCTGTTGCCAGAGCGCGAGGTTACGAAAGAGCTGGAATTTAAGTGCGACGAGGTACGCAATAATACTCATGGACAAGGCGCGCACGCCAAGCGTAGAGCCACTAATGAGATCCAGTATGGCACCCATCACAAAACCTGTGCCGACATTTACGCGGTGCGGCAGGGCAAGGATCCAGTAGAGCAAAATGAGCAATACCCAGTTTGGCCGGAAAACGAGAATGTCGTCCGGCCAGGGCATGATTTGCAGTAACAGCGCAATGAGAAATGAGAGCCAGATAACCCAGCGTCCCTGGCTACGGTAACTTGCCACTACTGCCCTCCCGAGGAGAGTTTAGGCGGTGGCGGTGCATCCGGCAGCGGCTGCGTTAGCCCCGTAGCAGGGGCCGGTACTGGCGCAGGGGGTCCCATGGCATCCGGTGCCGGCAGAACCTGCGGCATCATTTGCATCAGGCGTTCATTCGCGACGCGATGAACATCTTCAGGCGTCATGGGGTTAGCACCATTGCGGTCGGCGCCCCACAGCAGCAGCAGGTAGCGAAGACGCTGTAAACCCGCGGTTGGACGCGCCTGAATCACGGTATAGGCACGCTGCGTATCAAGCTTCACCGAAGAGACAACCGCAACCGGATACCCTTCAGGGAAACGTCCACCCAGACCCGACGTCACCAGAACGTCGCCCACACGAATGTCCGTGTTAGCCGGCAGATGTTCCAACTGGAGATCGTCGGTACACCCATTACCGGCCGCGATGACGCGAATGTCATTACGCAGTACCTGAATCGGCAACGCATGCGTGGCATCGCAGATCAGCAGAACGCGGCTGGTCAGTTTGGCCACAGCAACAACCTGGCCTACAACGCCTTTATCACTGATAACAGGCTGACCTTCATACACACCGTTCACACTTCCTTTGTCGATCACAACCTGATCGCTGTAAGGATCGTTGACGGTGGAGATCACCTGCGTCACCATCTTCTGCTCATCCTGACGCAGCGGCGAGCCAAGCAGCTCGCGCAGACGCGCGTTTTCCTGCTTATATTGCCCCAGCATCAGCAGCTCGCTGTTTTTCAACAGCAGTTCCTGACGTAATGCCCGGTTTTCGAGTTCGAGTTGGTCACGTGAAGACAACGTTTGAGAAACGGAGTCGAGCAACTCACGGGGACCATTTGAAATAAAGTAGAAAGGACTGACGGCGGTATCCATGTACGTTCTGATCTGACTGAACGTACCGAGGCGGCTATCGGCAATAATGACCCCAAGCGCAACCAGGACCGCCAGAATGAGGCGAAACTGTAGCGATGGGCCACGGCTAAAAATTGGCTTCATAGGCTATGCGTATTCTCGTGTCAGAGAGAAAGGGTAGCGATACGCTACCCTTTCACAATGACTACTCTTCGCTGAACAAGTCGCCGCCGTGCATGTCGATCATTTCCAGCGCCTTGCCACCACCACGGGCGACGCAAGTCAGTGGATCTTCTGCAACTACGACAGGAATACCTGTCTCTTCCATTAACAGGCGGTCGAGGTTACGCAGCAGCGCACCACCACCGGTCAGAACCATACCGCGCTCGGAGATGTCAGACGCCAGTTCTGGTGGGCACTGTTCCAGAGCAACCATTACTGCGCTCACGATACCGGTCAGAGGTTCCTGCAGCGCTTCCAGAATTTCGTTGGAGTTCAGGGTAAAGCCGCGTGGAACACCTTCAGCCAGGTTACGGCCGCGAACTTCGATTTCACGCACTTCATCGCCCGGGTAAGCGGAACCGATTTCATGCTTGATACGCTCAGCGGTCGCTTCGCCGATCAGGGAACCGTAGTTACGACGCACATAATTAATGATGGCTTCGTCGAAACGATCGCCACCGATACGCACGGAAGAGGAGTACACCACGCCATTCAGGGAGATAACGGCCACTTCAGTGGTACCACCACCGATATCCACCACCATAGAACCGGTCGCTTCAGAAACAGGCAGACCCGCACCGATTGCCGCCGCCATTGGCTCTTCAATCAGGAACACTTCACGCGCGCCTGCACCCTGGGCTGATTCACGGATTGCGCGACGTTCAACCTGGGTGGCGCCAACCGGCACACACACCAGAACACGCGGGCTTGGGCGCATGAAGCTGTTGCTGTGAACCTGCTTGATGAAGTGCTGAAGCATTTTTTCAGTCACGAAGAAGTCAGCGATAACACCGTCTTTCATTGGGCGGATTGCGGCGATGTTGCCAGGGGTACGTCCCAGCATCTGCTTCGCGTCATGACCCACAGCGGCTACGCTTTTCGGCGAGCCGGCACGATCCTGACGAATGGCCACAACGGAAGGCTCATTCAATACGATGCCTTGTCCTTTAACGTAAATAAGGGTATTCGCGGTACCCAGGTCAATGGACAGGTCATTGGAAAACATGCCACGAAATTTTTTCAACATACTAAGGGATAATCCTGAAAGCTGGGGCGGAAAACAAAATCCGCTTACTTTACCAACCACACGCAGCAGCGACAAGGCGCAAAAATCATCTGCAGCGGTGAAAATTTGTGCAGTGCGTATCCTGATGTTACAAATCTTTCCCTGATTCCCTCAGGGCTGAGTACACAGTAGCGTCCCTCACTGACATTTGTAACCCGCTAAAGGTCGTTCACTGGCTTTTTGCTCGTCATACTCAAAGCTACAGGCGCGATATTCTACGTGAAAACGGATTAAACGGCAGGTCAAACAGAGTATCTTTGCAAATATTTTTTCACATTGGTGTCAAGCGGCTGAGAGGAAGCAAAAAAATCCCCCTGACCGCCCGTCACACCGCGCTCTGTCAACATCTGCCATTCGCTTCTGGAGCGCACGCCCGTGGCAAAGACTTGTGTTCGCGTTCCCTTGCACGCTTCCACCAGACTCTGTACCAGCAGCTGGTTTTCCGTGCGCTTTTCAATGTTCCTTACCAGCCCTGGATGCAGCTTTAATAACTCCACATCCAGTTCCTTAATCCAGTTAGTACTGACCAGCGTTAAACCCGCCTGCGTGACCGCGACACGGGCACCTAGCGCATTAATCAACCGTACTACCGGACGTAACCGGCTGATGTGTTGACCCACATCCGCCTCAGCAAGTTCAAAAATAATGTGTTTGCGTTGCGATTTTTCGCATTGCATTAATGTATCACGCAACCAGCGCTGAAAACGCGGGCGAATTAACGACTCCACGGTAACCTGTAGCGCCAGGTTTTCTTCGGGCCAGAAGGATAAAAACGGCATGAGTCGGGTGATCTGCTGGCGGTCATACTCTTCAGAAAGCCCAAACTGCAGCACCATCGGTAAATATTCCGCGGAGATGACCTCTTCCGTACCGTCAAAAATACGGCACATCAGCTCACGGTGATGAACGTTCCCGTTTTTCATCACCGCCGGTTTTTGATAAATGCGCGGCCCGCCGCGGCTGAGCATTTGCTCTATCAACGTTCGCCAGCGCACATTGCCGCGCCCTTTTTCCGGTAACGAATCGTCATACACAGCCCAGCCGTTAGCGCCCTGCAACACGGCGTTGCGGGTTGCCGCTTCAGCATGTTCCATCACCTGTTCCGTCGACTGGCCGCCGCGCCAGGCACAGATGCCCATATGAACCATATCGTCCCTGTCGAGCATTTTGCTCTGCGGCAGCGCATCCACCGCTTTCAGCAGCTGGCTGGCGATGCTTTCTGACTCTTTCAGCGTACGGTGAGGCAGCAGCACGGCAAAGTCGCTGCGGTGATAACGGGCCAGCAGCGCACCCGGATAACGCATAATAAAGGTGGAGAGCAGGTTGATCAGCGTAAAGAGATTCTCTTCCGCCACGCGCTGTCCCCAGGTGTCGCGCAGCAGATCGAAATCGGGCAGGCGAATCATCATGACAACACCGTGCGTCCCGACTTTTTCCGGATCGTCCAGCAACGTGGCCAGTTGATTATCAAAGAAAAGACGGTTGTTCAGCCCGGTTTTATTATCCTGCGCAGCGTAAGAGCGGATCAGTGTGTCCATACGGCTGCGCTGGTCGCTGGCGAACTGAATTTCTGAGAGCAGCGTATCCAGCGCACTGCTGGCACGCGCAGGCCATTCATGGATCGAGCCACGCACCTGCGGGCCGCGTTCACCGTTCAGTATACGCACGGAGCGCATCTCCAGCAGTTCCTGACCAGAGAGCTGACGGCGCAGCCAGCGAACCGCGAGAAAAATCAGCAGGACAATAAACGCGACGGCGACGGTGAGCGGCGCGGTGGTCATCATCGAGCGGAAGTAGCTGGCCATCGGATCGAGGTAGACCATGTTTATGGTCATGCCCGGGTTTTTAAGGGAGTGCACCGTCACTTCCCGGTACTGGCTTACGACGCCCGCAGGCCGATAGCTGTCCTGCCGGGCATGGCTTAAAACATTATGCTTTCCCTGCAGAATGTCGATTTGGACAATATCGACAGGCACCATCAACTCATCCAGCTCGCGGGACAGCGCCGGCAGCGGGGTGGTGAGGAGACGATTATCAATCACCGACGCGACAGACTGCACCCGATTAACCAGCTTGTCCTGAATGGCGTTATAAAAGCTCAGAGAACAGCCAAGGAGCGTGACAAAAATGGTCAGCCCCGTCAGTAAGGTGATAAAAGCCGAGAACTTCGTCGTTAATCGCATCCTTGAGATAACTCCGTGGGTTGTAGGGGTAGCGAGTAAGCGCTAACTTGCATTTCAAATGCGGCATACTATCAAACCTGGCGTATCTGGCAATTTATTGCGTTAAATCGGCATTGCTTTTCCCTGAGGGAGTATAGTCTTCAGGAGCTATTTTCCAATCAACTGAGTCGTGAGGACCCTGTATGCAGGCTTTGATCTTAGAACAGCAGGACGGCAAAACGCTTGCCTCGGTGCAGGCCGTTGAAGAGAGCCGCCTGCCGGCAGGCGAAGTGACCGTCGACATCGACTGGTCCAGTTTAAATTATAAAGATGCGCTGGCTATTACCGGGAAGGGTAAAATCATCCGAAATTTCCCTATGGTGCCAGGTATCGATTTTGCGGGCCGGGTTCATGCGAGCGAAGATCCGCGCTTCCATGCCGGCCAGCAGGTGCTGCTCACGGGCTGGGGCGTGGGTGAAAATCACTGGGGTGGGCTGGCGACACAGGCGCGCGTGAAAGGCGACTGGCTGGTGCCGATGCCACAAGGCCTGGATGGTCGTAAAGCGATGATCATCGGTACCGCAGGTTTTACCGCCATGCTGTGCGTGATGGCGCTGGAAGATGCCGGTATTCGCCCTGAATCGGGTGAGATCGTCGTGACCGGTGCCAGCGGTGGTGTGGGCAGCACGGCGGTAACATTGCTGCACAAACTGGGTTACCAGGTTGCGGCAGTTTCCGGGCGCGAGAGCACCCACGCGTACCTGCGTCAGCTCGGCGCTAATCGCATCCTGAGCCGCGACGAGTTTGCCGAAACCCGTCCACTTGAAAAACAGCTCTGGGCAGGTGCGGTAGATACCGTCGGTGACAAAGTGCTGGCAAAAGTGCTGGCGCAGATGAACTACGGCGGCTGCGTGGCAGCCTGTGGTCTGGCGGGCGGTTTTGCCCTGCCCACCACCGTGATGCCCTTTATTCTGCGTAACGTTCGCCTGCAGGGTGTTGATTCCGTAATGACCCCGGCGGCGCGCCGCATTGCGGCCTGGGAACGTCTGCAGCGCGATTTGCCGGACACGTTCTTTACTCAGAGCGCAACCGAAATCACGCTTAGCCAGGCGCCTGAATATGCCAGCAAGATCATGGACAACCAGTTCCATGGCCGCGCACTGGTGAAAATTGCCTAATCTTCAAATTTTCGTGACATATTCGCGCTAATCCCTCTCCTCCGTCATGCTTAGAAAAACGCATGACGGAGGATGCCATGAAAACCCGAAAACTGACGGAAGCCGACGTAACGTCTGAATCTGTCTTTATGTTACAGCGCCGCCAGATCCTGAAAATGCTTGGCATCAGCGCCACCGCACTGACGCTTTCCCCTGCGGCTCATGCCGACCTGCTCGACTGGTTTAAAGGTAACGATCGCCCGAAAGCCCCTTCTGGCGCCCCACTCACCTTTACGAAACCCGCTCAGTGGCAAAACACACTGACGCTCACGCCGGAAGACAAAGTGACCGGCTATAACAATTTCTACGAATTTGGTCTCGATAAGGCCGATCCTGCGGCCAACGCGGGGAGTATGAAAACCGATCCGTGGACGCTGAAAATCGACGGTGAAGTGGCAAAACCGCTGACGCTGGACCATCACGATCTCACCACCCGTTTCCCACTGGAAGAGCGTATCTACCGCATGCGCTGCGTGGAAGCCTGGTCGATGGTTGTGCCCTGGGTAGGCTTCCCGCTGCATAAACTGCTGGCGATGGTTGAACCCACCAGCAACGCAAAATATGTCTCTTTCCAGACGCGCTACGCCCCGGACGAGATGCCGGGCCAGAAAGATCGGTTTATCGGCGGTGGGCTTGCGTATCCGTATGTCGAAGGGTTACGGCTCGACGAAGCGATGCATCCTCTTACGCTACTGACCGTCGGTGTTTACGGCAAAGCACTCCCGCCGCAGAACGGCGCGCCTGTTCGCTTAACGGTGCCGTGGAAGTACGGTTTTAAAGGGATTAAATCTATCGTCAGCATTAAGCTCACCCGCGAACGTCCACCCACGACCTGGAACCTGGCGGCGCCCGACGAATATGGCTTTTTTGCCAATGTGAACCCGCACGTCGATCATCCCCGCTGGTCACAGGCCACCGAGCGATTTATCGGTTCCGGCGGCGCGCTGGATGTGAAGCGTCAGCCGACACTGCTGTTTAACGGCTACGCTGATGAAGTGGCGTCGCTTTACCGTGGCCTTAATTTACGGGAGAACTTCTGAGTGCGTTTAACGGCAAAACAGATAACCTGGCTGAAAGTGCTGTTGCACTTAGCCGGGTTGCTTCCTTTTATCTGGTTATTCTGGGCCGCCAGCCAGGGGCTTTTTAGCGCTGATCCGGCAAAGGATATCCAGCACTTTACCGGTCGGATGGCTCTGAAATTTTTACTGGCGACCTTGCTGGTGTCACCGTTAGCGCGCTACGCTAAACAGCCATTATTGATACGCACCCGCCGGCTTTTGGGACTATGGTGTTTTGCCTGGGCGACGCTCCATTTGACCAGCTACGCCTTGCTGGAACTGGGCATTAACAACCTGGCACTGCTGGGCCGCGAACTGGTCACCCGTCCGTACCTGACGTTAGGTATCGTGAGCTGGCTGGTGTTACTGGCCTTAGCACTGACATCAACGCAATATGCACAACGTACATTGGGCAGGCGCTGGCAACTGCTGCACAACTTCGTCTATCTTGTCGCGATCCTCGCTCCCATCCATTATCTGTGGTCGGTGAAGATCCTCTCCCCGCAGCCCATACTCTACGCGCTGCTGGCTGTGGCGCTTTTAGCATGGCGTTACAAGAAGTTCCGTCAGTGGTTGCGATAATTCGCGAAACTGTGCGTTTTCCCGCAGAATCCCTGTCAACCGCGAATCTTTTTCGGATAGCGGTTGATAATCTTCCCTGATAAGACCAGTATTTAGCTGCCAAATGCTACGAAATCGTTATAATGTGCGACTTTGGTTTACCCGACAGCGGTTTTAGGCCTCTGAAAAGGTGACAATCGTGCTTCGAAGGTATATTTTGTTTTTTACCGGAGAATCGCAGGAGATAGCGGCACAATGGCTGATAAGTTCCATATCTTAGTTTTAAACGGACCGAACCTGAACATGCTCGGCACCCGCGAGCCAGAGAAGTACGGCTCGCTAACATTGAGTGAAATTGTTAACCGTCTGAGCACGGAAGCAACGTCGCTGAATGTGGATTTGGATCATTTTCAGTCGAACGCGGAGTACGCAATCATCGACCGTATTCATCAGGCTAAAGACATTGTGGACTATATCCTGATCAATCCGGCCGCGTTTACGCACACCAGTGTTGCTATTCGCGACGCACTGCTCGCAGTGAGTATCCCGTTTATCGAGATCCACCTGAGCAACGTGCACGCCCGAGAGCCGTTCCGCCACCATTCCTATCTATCAGATATCGCCGCTGGCGTTATTTGCGGACTGGGCGCTGACGGCTATTCATACGCTTTACAGACAGCGGTAAAACGCTTGTCACAATCACACTAAACAAGAGTACGGAACCCACTCATGGATATTCGTAAGATTAAAAAACTGATCGAGCTGGTTGAAGAATCAGGCATCTCCGAACTGGAAATTTCTGAAGGCGAAGAGTCTGTACGCATCAGCCGTGCAGCCCCAGCCGCTAGCTTCCCGGTAATGCAGCAGGCTTATGCTGCGCCAGTGCAGCAGCCTGCGCTTTCCGCAGCCGTTGCACCAGCAGCTGAAGCCGCACCTGCCGCTGCAGCAGAAATCAGTGGTCACATCGTACGTTCCCCAATGGTTGGTACTTTCTACCGCACCCCGAGCCCGGACGCGAAAGCGTTCATCGAAGTGGGTCAGAAAGTCAACGCAGGCGATACCCTGTGCATCGTTGAAGCGATGAAAATGATGAACCAGATCGAAGCAGACAAATCAGGCACTGTGAAAGCGATTCTGGTCGAAAGTGGTCAGCCGGTTGAATTTGACGAGCCGCTGGTCGTCATCGAGTAACGAGGCGAACATGCTGGATAAAATTGTTATCGCCAACCGCGGCGAGATTGCACTGCGTATTCTTCGTGCCTGTAAAGAACTGGGCATCAAGACCGTCGCTGTGCACTCAAGCGCGGATCGCGATTTAAAACACGTATTGCTGGCGGATGAGACGGTCTGTATTGGCCCGGCTCCGTCCGTAAAAAGCTATCTGAACATCCCGGCTATCATCAGCGCCGCTGAAATCACCGGCGCGGTGGCAATTCATCCGGGTTATGGCTTCCTCTCTGAGAACGCCAACTTTGCTGAGCAGGTTGAGCGCTCTGGCTTTATCTTCATCGGCCCGAAAGCTGACACTATCCGCCTGATGGGCGACAAAGTGTCCGCAATCACCGCGATGAAAAAAGCCGGTGTTCCAACCGTACCGGGCTCTGACGGTCCTCTGACCGACGACATGGATGCTAACCGTGCTCATGCGAAACGCATTGGCTATCCGGTTATCATCAAGGCGTCCGGCGGCGGCGGCGGTCGCGGTATGCGCGTTGTGCGTAGCGATGCTGAACTGGCTCAGTCCATCTCCATGACCAAAGCGGAAGCGAAAGCAGCTTTCAGCAATGACATGGTGTACATGGAAAAATACCTGGAAAACCCACGCCACATCGAAATTCAGGTGCTGGCTGACGGTCAGGGTAACGCTATCTATCTGGCAGAACGTGACTGCTCCATGCAGCGTCGTCACCAGAAAGTGGTTGAAGAAGCGCCAGCACCGGGCATTACGCCGGAACTGCGTCGCTACATCGGCGAGCGTTGTGCTAAAGCCTGTGTCGATATCGGCTATCGCGGTGCGGGTACTTTCGAGTTCCTGTTCGAAAACGGCGAGTTCTACTTCATTGAGATGAACACCCGTATTCAGGTAGAACACCCGGTAACCGAAATGATTACCGGCGTTGACCTGATCAAAGAACAGCTGCGTATCGCTGCGGGTCAGCCTCTGTCCATCAAACAGGAAGAAGTTGTGGTTAAAGGCCATGCGGTGGAATGCCGTATCAACGCCGAAGACCCGAATACCTTCCTGCCAAGCCCGGGTAAAATCACGCGTTTCCACGCGCCGGGTGGCTTTGGTGTGCGTTGGGAGTCTCATATCTACGCGGGTTACACCGTACCGCCGTACTATGACTCCATGATCGGTAAGCTTATCTGCTACGGCGAAAACCGTGACGTGGCAATTGCCCGCATGAAGAACGCCCTGCAGGAGCTGATCATCGACGGTATCAAAACCAACGTTGAACTGCAGATGCGTATCATGAGCGACGAGCACTTCCAGAATGGTGGGACTAACATCCACTATCTGGAGAAAAAACTCGGTCTGCAAGAGAAGTAAGCGCGCAGTCACGCCAAAAAGGCCGGATAATCCGGCCTTTTTTTATTTCTGGGGATCGGAAAGCCCCATCATGTACAATCCCCACTTTATTCATCCACAAGGGACAAAAAATGGACAAGCGTTTTGTTCAGGCCCATAAAGAAGCGCGATGGGCGCTGTGGCTGACCCTTCTCTATCTTGCCGCATGGTTGGTGACCGCTTACTTACCTGACTCGGCTATCGGCATTACCGGCCTGCCTCACTGGTTCGAAATGGCCTGCCTGCTGGTGCCGCTGGTCTTTATCCTGCTGTGCTGGGCAATGGTGAAATTTATCTACCGGGATATCCCGCTGGAGGATGATGATGCAGCTTGAAGTCATTCTGCCGCTGGTCGCGTACCTGGTGGTCGTGTTTGGTTTGTCCGTTTATGCAATGCGTAAGAGGACAACCGGCACTTTCCTGAATGAGTATTTCCTCGGCAGTCGCTCGATGGGCGGTGTCGTGCTGGCCATGACGCTTACCGCCACCTATATCAGCGCCAGCTCGTTTATCGGTGGCCCCGGTGCAGCCTATAAATACGGGTTAGGCTGGGTGCTGCTGGCAATGATTCAGCTGCCTGCCGTCTGGCTCTCACTGGGTATACTGGGTAAAAAGTTTGCCATTCTGGCACGCCGTTATAACGCCGTGACGCTCAACGATATGCTGTTTGCGCGCTACCAGAGCCGTCTGCTGGTGTGGCTGGCAAGCTTAAGCCTGCTGGTCGCGTTTATTGGTGCAATGACGGTGCAGTTCATCGGCGGGGCACGTCTGCTGGAAACCGCTGCAGGGATCCCCTATGAGACGGGCCTTATCATCTTTGGGGTGAGCATTGCGCTGTATACCGCGTTTGGCGGATTTCGCGCCAGCGTGCTGAACGATACGCTGCAGGGGATGGTGATGCTCGTTGGCACAATCGTTCTGCTGGTGGGAATTGTTCACGCCGCAGGTGGTCTGAGCCATGCCGTTGAAACTCTGGAAGCGATTGACCCGAAATTGATTTCCCCGCAGGGTGCGGATGATATCCTTTCGCCAACATTTATGACGTCGTTCTGGGTGCTGGTGTGCTTTGGTGTTATTGGCCTGCCGCATACCGCCGTGCGTTGTATCTCGTATAAAGACAGCAAAGCCGTTCACCGGGGTATTATTATCGGGACGGTCGTTGTTGCAATCCTGATGTTCGGCATGCATCTGGCGGGTGCGTTAGGACGTGCGGTGATCCCCGACCTTACGGTTCCCGATTTGGTGATCCCGACCCTGATGGTCAAAGTGCTTCCGCCTTTTGCCGCGGGGATATTCCTCGCCGCGCCAATGGCCGCCATAATGTCGACCATTAACGCCCAGCTACTGCAGAGTTCCGCTACGATCATTAAAGATCTCTATCTGAACCTGCGTCCTGAGCAGGTTCAAAATGAACGACGCCTGAAGCGTATGTCGGCGGTGATTACGCTCGTTTTAGGCGCGCTGCTGCTGTTAGCCGCATGGCGTCCGCCGGAGATGATCATCTGGCTGAACCTGCTGGCGTTTGGCGGGCTTGAAGCCGTCTTCCTGTGGCCGCTGGTATTGGGCCTCTACTGGGAGCGCGCCAACGCTGCCGGCGCCCTGAGCGGCATGATTGTCGGCGGTGTGCTGTATGCCGTGCTAGCTACATTTAAAATTCAGTACCTGGGCTTCCATCCTATTGTGCCTTCGTTACTGTTAAGTTTACTGGCGTTTGTGGTCGGGAACCGTTTCGGTCAGCCTGTCCCACAGCCCGCTACGATTTCTACTGATAAATAAAGAGTTTTGCCATGCCGTGGATCCAACTAAAACTGAATACAACCGGCGCTAACGCCGAAGAGCTAAGCGATGCGCTGATGGAAGCCGGTTCGGTCTCCATCACCTTCCAGGACACGCATGACACGCCGGTGTTTGAGCCACTGCCGGGCGAAACCCGCCTGTGGGGTGATACCGACGTTATTGGCCTGTTTGATGCAGAAACTGACATGAAAGAGGTTGTCGCGATCCTGGAAAATCATCCGCTGCTGGGTGCGGGTTTTGCACACAAAATCGAACAGCTGGAAGACAAAGACTGGGAACGTGAGTGGATGGATAACTTCCACCCGATGCAGTTCGGTAAACGTCTGTGGATCTGCCCGAGCTGGCGTGACGTTCCGGATGAAAACGCGGTAAACGTGATGCTGGATCCGGGCCTGGCATTTGGGACCGGTACTCACCCGACGACTTCTCTGTGCCTGCAGTGGCTGGACAGTCTGGATCTGGACGGCAAGACGGTGATCGACTTCGGATGCGGATCCGGGATCCTCGCTATCGCGGCGCTGAAACTGGGCGCGGCCAAAGCCATTGGGATCGATATCGATCCACAGGCTATTCAGGCCAGCCGTGATAACGCTGAACGCAACGGCGTTTCTGACCGCCTTGAACTGTATCTGCCGGATGCGCAGCCAGAAGCCATGAAAGCCGATGTGGTGGTGGCGAACATTCTGGCCGGCCCGTTACGCGAACTGGCCCCGTTAATCAGCGTGCTGCCCGTTGACGGCGGTCTGCTGGGGCTTTCCGGGATCCTGGCAAGCCAGGCTGACAGCGTTTGCGAAGCCTATGCCGATCTTTTCGCCCTCGACCCGGTGGTCGAAAAAGAAGAGTGGTGTCGTATTACTGGCCGTAAAAAGTAAGCCATTGGCGTGGTCATCTGACCACGCCTCTCTTCCTCCGATAATCCTCTCCTCCTATGCCCTTCTCCGGTAAAATACCCACACAAATCATATTGATAAAAATGGTTTGAACCACAATAATTCACCGGAAGAATACTATGACCCACTTTACTGGCAAGGCAGCGCTCTTTGCGCTGAGCATTATCTCGGCTTCAGCCTGCGCATCACACTGGAGCTACGAAGGCGAAGGCGCACCGGAACACTGGGGCGAACTGGACGAGGCTTACAAAACCTGTCAACGCGGGATGAATCAGTCCCCCATCAACATTGAATCCACTGCTAACGCGCACCTCTCCCCGCTGCAAACACATTACATTGATGGCCCTGTGACGCTGACGAACAACGGCCACACCATTCAGGCAAGTGAAAAGCCGGAAACCCGCGATACCCTTACTCTCGATAAGCAAACCTGGACCCTGCAACAGTTCCATTTCCACGCGCCGAGCGAAAACACCGTGCATGGCAAGAAATTTGCGATGGAAATGCATCTGGTGCACAAAAACGCGGCCGGTGAGCTGGCGGTGGTGGCGGTCATGTTCGATAAAGGGGCCGAGAACCCGGAGCTGAATAAGCTGTGGAGCGTCATGCCTGAGCAGGCCGAACAGAACGTCTCCATTAAGCAGGATCTCAATCTAAACAAGCTGATTCCAAAAGATAAAACATACTGGCGCTTTAGCGGCTCGCTGACCACACCGCCGTGCTCAGAGGGGGTAACCTGGATTGTACTGAAGCACCCGCTGACCGTCTCTGCAGAGCAGCTTGAGAAATTCTCCCACACGATGCACCACGAAAATAACCGCCCGGTACAACCCCTTCATGGTCGCGTAGTCGTCGAATAATGCGCATTTTTCGCATGCAGATCATGTTCTAAAATGCGACTCAGATCGCAAACAAGCGGGATAATCTGCTGCTAAAAACAGCAGATTATCCCGCTCAAGTGATGCATTTATTCAGAAATGATGAGAAGTTACGGGAAATTGTAAGCGGCTATAAAATAATCATTACATCATAACTTTATGATTTAACAGGTTTATAATTTTCACCTGAAGGACAGAGCGGCGATTCCTTGATCTACAACAGTGGATTGTTCAAAGTTTGGCCTTTCATCTCGTGCAAAAAATGCGTAATATACGCCGCCTTGCAGTCACAGTATGGTCATTTCTTAACTCATGCGCATCGGACACTACCAGCTCAGAAATCGCCTGATCGCAGCCCCAATGGCAGGTATTACCGACCGGCCGTTCAGGACGCTGTGCTATGAGATGGGGGCAGGTTTAACCGTTTCCGAGATGATGTCGTCTAACCCACAGGTGTGGGAAAGCGATAAGTCCCGCCTTCGGATGGTGCACGTTGATGAACCAGGTATTCGCACCGTGCAAATTGCCGGAAGCGTGCCTGAAGAGATGGCAGATGCCGCGCGGATTAACGTGGAAAGTGGCGCCCAGATTATTGATATCAATATGGGTTGCCCGGCCAAGAAAGTGAATCGCAAGCTTGCAGGTTCAGCCCTTCTGCAATACCCCGACCAGGTGAAGTCTATCCTGACCGCGGTTGTCAGCGCAGTGGACGTTCCTGTTACGTTGAAGATTCGCACGGGTTGGTCGCCGGAACACCGTAACTGTGTAGAGATTGCCCAACTGGCCGAAGACTGTGGCATTCAGGCCCTGACCATCCATGGACGCACTCGCGCCTGTTTGTTCAATGGTGAAGCTGAATACGACAGCATTCGGGCAGTTAAGCAGAAAGTTTCCATTCCGGTTATCGCGAATGGTGACATTACTGACCCGCTTAAAGCCAGAGCTGTGCTCGACTATACGGGAGCTGATGCTCTGATGATAGGACGTGCCGCTCAGGGAAGACCCTGGATCTTTCGGGAAATCCAGCATTATCTGGACACTGGGGAGTTGCTTGCCCCACTGCCACTGGCAGAGGTAAAGCGCTTGCTTTGTTCGCATGTTCGGGAATTGCATGACTTTTATGGTCAGGCAAAAGGGTACCGAATTGCGCGTAAACACGTATCCTGGTATCTCCAGGAGCACGCTCCAAATGACCAGTTTCGGCGCACATTCAACGCCATAGAGGATGCCAGCGTACAGCTGGAGGCGT
>Ga0268266_10000144_pt1 | contig 135508 bp, 112 predicted proteins | sample KBSS13metaG_FD_190356 | JGI IMG/M metagenome (GOLD analysis project Ga0268266, IMG submission 190356) | Switchgrass rhizosphere microbial communities from Kellogg Biological Station, Michigan, USA - KBS S1-3 metaG (SPAdes) (version 2) | ecosystem: Host-associated > Plants > Roots >...
GATATTCGCGAAGCCGATTGCACTCTGGATTTGGACGACTTGAAATCCAAGCTCAACTCCAAAACCAAGCTCGTTGCGGTGGGCTACGCTTCTAATATCGTCGGCGCGATCAATCCGGTCGCGCAAATCACTAAGCTGGCCCACGCCGCCGGGGCAATGATCTACATTGATGCCGTCCATTATGCTCCGCACGGTTCCATCGATGTCAAAGCGCTCGACTGCGACTTCCTCGCCTGTTCACCGTACAAGTTTTTTGGCCCGCACCTGGGCACTCTCTACGGCAAGAAGCACCTTCTTGAAAAATTCAAGCCGTACAAAGTCCGTCCCGCGACCGACGCGGTTCCCGAATGCTGGGAGACCGGGACGCAGGTACAGGAGCTGATCGCAGGTATCCAGGCTGCTGTCGACTACATGGCCGAGCTTGGGCGCCGCTGCGAGCCATCCGCCAAGACGCGCCGCGAAGCGTTGCTCGCTGCCTATAAATCCACGGTCGCTTACGAGCGCGCACTCGCAACAAAATTGATCGAAGGACTACTCGCCATTCCCGGCCTGCGCTTTTTCGGCATCACGGATCCGAAGCGCTTCCACGAACGCTGCTCCACGGTCTCTTTCCGCCTGCCCAAAGGAACGCCCACGGAACTCGCCACGTTTCTCGGCGATCGCGGTATCTTCACCTGGGACGGCAACTTCTACGCCCTTAACTTCACGGAACGCGTCGGCGTAGAACAGCACGGCGGCGTTCTCCGCGTTGGCCTCGTCCACTACAACACGGCCACAGAAGTCGACCGTCTGTTAGCGGCTATCCACGAATTCTAACGAAAGGGAGGTTTATTGATGAGCGAGGGAACGGTTCCAGTTCCACCGCCAAATCTGGAACTGACGCAAGACGAAAAAGCCTACGCAGGCTTGGCTCACGCTCTGATGATCTCGACGTGGTGGATCGGTCCGCTAGTTATTTTTCTCATGAAAAGAAGCTCTCGGTTCGTCAGCTTTCATGCTCTGCAGGCGCTCTTGTGGCAGATCATTTTCACTCTGCTCTACATTGGCGGCATGGTTTCATTATTTGGCGTGATGTTCGCCACCATGGCGAGCATGCCCCAAGGCAAAACGGCGGAGGCTCAATTTCCTACTGGACTCTTTTTTGTGATGCCGATTTTCTGGCTGATTATGATGGGTGGATTCGCCATTTCGCTTACTCTCGGAATCCTCTATACGCTAAAAGCCATGCGCGGTGAGTGGGCCCCCTATCCAGTCATCGGCCGCTTGGCTGCGCGTATCGTTAATTCCTGAGCGCGCGGAGCCTCTAAGTGCAGCGGACCGCGTCAACTCAATGAAAAGTTCAACGCGAGTGTTATCCTGATTGGCCATGACCAAACGATTAAAACCGATTGTCTTGACTGTGCTCGACGGCTGGGGCCACCGCGCCGAAACTAAAGGCAACGCGATCGCTCTCGCTCGCAAACCAACCTACGATCACCTGATCGAGAATTTCGCTAACACGCTGATTGAAACGTCCGGTCCGGCGGTCGGCCTGCCCGACGGGCAGATGGGAAACAGCGAAGTCGGCCACATGAACATCGGCGCCGGCCGCGTCGTCCGCATGGACATCACGAAAATCGACGTGCTGGTAGCCAATAAATCGCTCGGCGAAGTTCCGCTGTTTCAGCAAGCGATGGAGCGCGGGAAGCACCGCCAATTACATTTTCTAGGGCTGCTCAGCGACGGCGGCGTTCATTCGCATATCCAGCATCTTTTTGCGCTGCTCGAACTTGCCAAGCAGCAAAAGATTGAAAGCGTCTTCGTTCACTGCTTCATGGATGGCCGCGACACGCCTCCGCATAGTGGCCGTGGCTTTGTGCAGCAGCTTCAGCAGAAAATGCGGGAGCTTGGCGTAGGAAAAATCGCCACGGTGGTCGGCCGCTACTACGCAATGGACCGCGACAATCGTTGGGAGCGCATTCAACTTGCTTACAACGCCGTCGTCCACGGCGAAGCTGAAACACGGTTAGCCGATCCCGTTGCTGCGCTGCAGGCCAGTTATGAAGCCGACGTCACCGATGAGTTCGTAAAACCCGTCGTCATTACCGAAGGCGAAGGTCCCTCGGCGAAACCCGTTGGGATGATTCACGATGATGACGCGGTCATTTTCTTCAACTTCCGCGCCGACCGCGCCCGCCAAATGACGTATGCGCTGGCTGCGCCAGATTTCGACAAATTCGCCGACACCAAGCGCCCCAAAAATCTCTTCTACGTCGCGATGACGCAATACGACAAAAATTGGGCCTGGCTGCAGTCTGTCATCAAGCCGGACAAGCTCGAACACATCCTGGCGCAGGTTTTCGCGGATCTGAATTACAAGAATCTCCGTACTGCAGAGACGGAGAAATACGCGCACGTGACATATTTCTTCAACGGAGGCGTCGAAAAACCGTTCAGCGGCGAAGAGCGCATCCTGGTTCCCTCGCCAAAAGTAGCCACCTACGATCTGAAACCAGAAATGTCCGCGCAAGGGATCACGGATACCGTGGTGAATGCCATCGAAAAAGGCGAGTTCGACGCCATCATCATGAACTATGCCAACGCCGACATGGTCGGCCACTCTGGCAAACTCGAAGCTGCGATAAAAGCGGTCGAAGCAGTGGACGCGGGGCTTGCGAAAATTTTTCAGACGCTCAAGCCGCGCGGCGGCGCTTGGATCATTACCGCCGATCACGGCAACGCCGAAACGATGATCGATCCGGTCACGGGCGGCCCGCATACCTATCACACGACGAATCCCGTTCCGTTTATTCTCGTTACCGAAAACGACAAGCTGCGACTCAAATCGGGCGGCGCGCTACGCGACATCGCCCCAACCTTGCTCGGCGTTCTTGGCCAACAGCGTCCCGCCGAAATGTCCGGCACCGATCTGCGCGTACTTCCGTAGTCGCGGCTGAAATGTCTGAGCGAGACGCCAAGCGGCTAAGCCCTGCAGAAACCAAGCTGATCGTTTGCGTGAAACATCCCTTCAGCGAATGGTGTGCGAAACCGCAGCTGGCCGACGCTGCCCGTCAACATTGGCCGCAGATGCGTGTGGTCTATCTTCCGAACTACGAAATCCTGGCGAAAGAACTGCCGGACGCTCACATTTTTGTCGGAGCATCGTTGCGCCCTGAGCAATTTGAGTGTGCGAAACAGTTGCAGTGGATTCACTCCACCGCAGCCGGCGTTTCGCAATTGATGTACCCGGAGTTGCGCAACTCCGGCGTGATCGTCACGAATCCAAGCGGCATCTTCTCGGTTCCGATGGCTGAGCACACGATGGGAATGATACTGGCGTTGGCGCGGAACTTTCCAGATACGGTGCGTTTTCAGGGCGCGAGCAAGTGGGCGCAGCAGGATTTGTGGGATAAGCCGCAGCAGCTCACCGAGATTAACGGGAGCCTGCTGCTGATCGTTGGTTACGGCTCCATCGGTCGCGAGCTTGCGAAACGCGCGCAGGCATTCAGCATGCGAGTGTGGGGTGTCACACGCTCCGGCAACGGCGACAGAGCGCATTCGGAAAGGATTCTACCCGCTTCGCAATTGCATGACGCGTTACCACACGCGGACTACGTTGTGATCGCAGCACCGGATACGCCGGAAACAAAACATCTGATCGGCGCAGAACAAATCGCGAGAATGAAACGGGGCGCTCGCCTGATCAACGTTGGCCGAGGATCGCTGCTTGACGAAGCCGTGTTGATCGACGCGCTGCGAAGTGGACAACTAGGCGGAGCGGCGCTTGACGTCACATCGGTTGAGCCACTGCCCGCAGATTCACCGCTGTGGAGAACGCCGAACCTCTTTATTACGCCGCACACCAGCGGAGTTAGCGACCGTTTGTGGCAACGCGAAGCGGAATTGCTTCTGCAGTTGCTCGACGAGTGGTTTGAGGGAAAAGAGCTTTCTAACCGCGTCGATCCTTCTCGCGGCTACTGACCTCTAGTCAGATTTCTAATCCACGGCACCCTTGGGGGCGCTGTAGCCTTCGCGCGCGTACACCTGATACTTCTGCTTCTTGCCTTTTTGATCGGTCACCGTGAAGGGCGAACCGTCTGGCGCGACTAGGTCAATTTTCACTTTGCGGAATTTTCCGTCGCGCGCGCGATTCGTTGGGCTGTAGGTCAAGCTGTACTGGTTGCGCAGATAGGCTGCCACATCCTGAAAAATCCCCGGTACCTCTCCGGTGAATTGCGGAAACCACGCGAAGCCTCCGGTCAGCTTGGCGAACGTCTTCATTTCATTTTCGTCTTGCAACAGATCAATGCTACTCGCCATCGGCATACGTATTTCGCGATTGTTCTGGATGACTTTGCTCATGCTGACGATGAACAGCGGCACATCGGATTGGCGCAGCGCTTTCATGGTTTGATCGTAGGTGTGCTTCGAGAAAGTGTCGCGGCCGGTCGCGACCAAAAGAATGCATTTTTTGCCTTTGACGTCTTTCAGGCGTTCCGTTGTGTCGAGGATTGCGTCGAAAACATTCGACTCGCTGAAGCCGGGGAAATACAGGTGATAGATAGCCTGCCGCACCTCTTCCTTGTTCTGCGTAAAGTCGACTTCCAGCTTCGGCTTCATGTCGAACGTAACCAGCGCCACCCAGTCGTCCCTGCGCAAATTTGGAAAAAGCGCATCGGTCCAGTATTTCGCAATATAGGAGTACCAGCCGCCGTAGCGCGCGCTGAATTCCATCAGCACCACCATGGTGATAGGTGCGTCGCTCGGACCAAAGTTAGTAATCGTCTGCTGCACTCCATCTTCAAATAATGTGAAATTTTCCCTTTTGAGACCGGTGATGATGTCGCCGCGCTGTGTAGTGGCCACCACGTCCATCGTGACGACGGGAACTTCAACCGCGATGGAAAGTCCGCCTTCCTGAGGTTTGGGCTGTTGCTGCGGCGGATTCTGTGCCGGCGGGGTCTGTTGCGGTTGGCCGCCGGGCGCTGGCCCGGTCGGCGCCTGTGCCAAAACCAGTGAGATTCCTACGACGGAAAAGAGCGCCGTCAAAAGCAGACCACGGAGCGCGTGCGCGAACATTCGATTCATCCTAACCCCCAGGTGGTAACTGCGCAGCTTCGGGCCGGACGCGCCAGAGGCCGACCGTGGAACTTTAGGAACGCACAGCGTTTGCATGGACTGGGCGCCTCCTAGTGGCATGTTAGTATGAAGCAGATTTGAAACAAAACGTTTGCTGAGCCACTGCTCACGGGGAAAACCCTGCCGCAATCAGGAGAAACAAGGTGCAAAGGATGCGAGGCATCAGGAAAAGTGTGTTCAGCGCGGTCTTTTGCGCACTTATAGCTGCTGTAGCGGGAAACAGCTTTCTTGCACTGCCGCTGTCTGCGCAGGTACCCGGCATCGGTCAACCGGTGGTTACACCGACCAACTCGGGCCCGCGCGACACTTCCGCATTGGCCCGCGAAGCCACCACATGGCTCGCCGAGCTGATCAAAATCAACACTACCAACCCGCCGGGCAATGAAGAAGCGGCTGCGAAATATATTGCAGGAATTTTGCAAAAAGAGGGGATTAACGCAGAGCTTTTGCCGATGGCGCCGGGCCGCAGCGCTTTGGTGGCGAGGCTGAACGCTTCTGGGTTTCCTGACCCGTCCAAAGCGCTTCTGCTCGTCGCGCATATGGACGTGGTCGGGGTGGAACGGGCGAACTGGACCGTAGATCCGTTCGGCGCAGTGCCGAAAGACGGCTATATCTACGGGCGCGGCGCGATTGATGACAAGGGAATGCTCGCGGCAAACCTGGCGGCGTTTGTCTACCTCAAGCGCACGAACGCCCGGCTGAATCGCGACGTGATTTTTCTTGCCACCGACGATGAAGAAGCCTTTGGCGACGCCAGCATGAAGAACCTGATCGCGAAATACTGGGACAAAATAGCCGCCAAATATTCCATCAACGAGGGCGGCAATGTCTTCGTGAAAAACGGCAAAGTGCAGTACGTCGGGGTTCAAGCGAGCGAAAAAGTCGCCGTGAACGTCACGGTCACAGCGAAAGGGACGCCGGGGCACGCGTCGATTCCCTTGAAAGATAACCCGGTGACACACTTGGCCGCAGCGGTGGAAAAGATTGGCAACTACCAAGCGCCGGTCCATTTGACCACCATCGTTCGGCGATATTTCGAAGGCATCGCTGGGCTGGAAGACCCCGAGATTGCAAAATGGATCCGTTCGATCGAAACGCCGGATCGTGGCGAACACGCTACCCGCGTCCTTGCCGACGCCAATCCCATGTGGAACGCCATGATGCGCGACACGATATCGCCAACGATGTTGAACACGGGTGTTCGGCCCAACGTGATTCCCGCAGAAGCGACCGCCACTTTGAACGTTCGACTGCTGCCGGGCAACACCATTACCGCGCTGCTGGCCGACCTGAGTAAGGTGGTGAATGATCCAGCGGTTAAACTGGAGGTGCAGAAGGATGCCGGGCTGGCCGCTCCGGACTCTTCGCTGGATTCGGACTTCTATCAGGCCATCGTGAAAGCTTCAGCGGAAGAATTCGGCGGTGTCCCTGTGCTTCCATTTCAATCCACTTGGGCGACGGATTCGGCTCAACTGCGCCTGCACAACGTTCAAGCCTATGGCTTGGTGCCATTTCCGCTGACAGCCGAAGACTTGAAGCGAATGCACTCGCCCGACGAGCGGATCCCGACGGCGGCATTTACCAAAGGCATAAGCCTGATGGTCCGTCTGGTCAGCAGTTTCGCCGCTGCGCGCTAATTGTGGCGACCGAAGGCATCTGAGAAAGTCCTCGCTTCGCTCGGAATGACGAAATAACCTTGAGGGCGCAATGAGCTTTCGGCATTCCAAGATTGTCTGCACGATTGGTCCCGCCAGCCGCCATCCGCGCATCCTGAAAAAATTGCTGGAGGCGGGAATGGATGTGGCGCGGCTGAATTTTTCGCATGGCACCCACGCGGAACATCTGTATTGCATACAGACGCTGCGCAGCACCGCGCGGAAACTGAAGAAAACCATCGCCATTCTGGCTGACCTGCAGGGGCCAAAGATTCGCACGGGAGTACTGGCGGGCGGACTGCCCGTTCAGTTGCGTACCGGCCAGGCCTTCACCATCACAACCGCGAAAATTCTGGGCGACTCAACGCGCGTGAATACCACCTTTCTGCCGCTTCCCAAGGAAGTGCATCGCGGCGACAAAATTCTGCTATCGGATGGGTTGATTGAGTTGCGCGTGGAAGGTGTCCGGGGCAGGGAAGTGAACTGCCGCGTGGTGAACGGCGGTGCACTCGGCGAACACAAGGGGATCAACCTACCCGGCGCGAAGTTGCGTGTTCCCGCGCTCACGCCGAAAGACAAGGACGATTTGAAGTTCGCGCTGGCGCATGGCGTGGATTACATCGCGGTGAGCTTTGTGCGGCGGCCGGAAGACGTGCTGCTCGCGAAGCGTCTGGTTCGTAGGGCGCGAAAAGACACACCGGTGATCGCCAAGCTTGAAAAACCGGAAGCGATCGAAAACCTGGAAGAGATTTTGCGTGTTTCTGATGGCGTAATGGTGGCGCGCGGCGACTTAGGAGTCGAAATGAGCCCGGAGCGCGTGCCAGTCGTGCAGAAAGCGATTATTGCGCGAGCGCGTGAATTTCGACGGCCGGTGATTACTGCGACCCAGATGCTGGAATCTATGACGGAAAATCCGCGGCCAACGCGCGCGGAAGCTTCCGACGTGGCAAACGCAATTTTTGACGGCTCGGACGCCGTCATGCTTTCGGCGGAAACGGCCAGCGGAAAGTATCCAGTGGAAGCCACCAGCATGATGGCCCGGATCATCTGCGAAGCCGAAGAGAGCATCACGGAATTCAGTCGGCCAGCGACGCAGGAAAAATTGAAAGTTGCTGAAACTGTAGCAGAGCTGGTTTGCCACGCTTCCCGCGAGCTGCACATGCGCTGGATTGTAGTGTTCACGCACAGTGGATTCACGGCCCGCCTGATTTCGCGGTATCGGCCGCTCGTTCCAATCGTGGCCTTTTCACCGGAAGCGGAGACGCGGCGGCGCATGGCGCTGATCTGGGGAGTGCGGCCGCTGCCGATTCCGGACCTGCGTAAGGTGGATCAGCTGGCCGAGATTTCCGAGAAGCGTTTGCTTCAGGAAAAGCTGGTTCGCAAAGGCGACGTGATTGCAGTCGTGGCGGGAACGCCAATGGGTGTTCGCGGCACCACAAACTTCATGAAATTCCATATCGTTGGCGGAATGTCTTCCTGAAGAACAAGTAGCGATTTCTTTTGCCGAGCAGTCGGCGCTGCGAATCAGGCCAACTTTGCCTCTAGCTCAGCCCAACGTGTATAGAGAGCGTCCACGGTCTTTTGCGCTTGCTCCAAGTCCAGGCTGGCGGCGTGCAGTTTCGCGCCATCAGCGGCGATTTCCGGATTGTGCAGCGCAGATGTTTTTTGCTGAAGAGCGGCCTCTGCGTCGGCGATGGTTTGTTCCATCATTTCCAGTTCGCGAGCTTCCTTGTAGGTAAGTTTTTTCCTCGAGGATTTCAGAGGGGCATCCGCCGCCCCTTTTTCCGCCAGCTGCGAGCCGTTTTTCGTTCCACTCAGTCTTGGGGCAGGTTGCGTCTTTTGCGCGGCTACCCGCTGATCACGCCATTCTTCCCATTGCGAATAATCGGCAAAGCGCTCCGAGCCGCCAAGCCCGTCCAAGCCAAATACTACCGTCGAGACGCGATCCAGCAAGAAACGGTCGTGGGTCACCAAGACCAGAGCTGCAGGAAATTCGAGCAGGTTTTCCTCGAGAATCTCGAGCGTTGGTATGTCCAAATCGTTTGTGGGCTCATCGAGCAAAAGAACGTCGGCGGGTTGAAGCATCAGCTGAGCGATTAGGACCCGTGCACGTTCTCCCCCGGAAAGGCGACCGACTGGGCGGTTCAGGTCTTCGCCGGTGAAGAGGAAACGCGCCGCCCACGATGCGACGTGAATCGCTCGGTTCTGGTAGATGACCGAATCGCTGTCAGGCGCGAGGGCGCGCTTCAGTAAAACGTCCGGGTCAAGACGTCTGTTCTGGTCAAAATAGACAACCCGCAGGTTGTCGGCCTTTCGAATCGTGCCACTGGCCGGCTCAATTTCGCCGAGAAGCAGCCGCAGCAGCGTGCTCTTGCCGCTGCCGTTTGGGCCGACCAAACCGACTCGCATTCCCGAAGTGATGCTAAGCCGCACATCATCGAAAAGGGTACGTTCTCCGATTCTGTAGCCTACATCCTCGAGCTGGATTAGTTGCTTCGTCTGGCGGTTGGTGGCGGTGAAGTCGATTCGAGCTGCGGCGGACCGGCTTCGCGCACTCACTTCGGCCAGTTCGCCGATCAGCTCGTTGGCTTTGTCGATGCGCGCTTTGGCCTTGGTGGTGCGCGCCTTCGGTCCGCGGCGCAGCCATTCGAGTTCGACGTGCACGCGGTTCTCGAGGGCGTCCTGCCGTTTCTGCTGTGCATGAAGATAGTTTTCCTTGGCCTCAAGAAACTTGCTGTAATTACCCGCTACGCGCAAGAAGCCGTCTTCATACATCCGGCTGATCTCCACCATCGCATTCGTGACGTTCTCCAGAAAGTAGCGGTCGTGGCTGACTACAACACATGCGAACGGCGCGTCCTGCAGCACAGACTCAAGCCACTCGATTCCTTCTAGGTCGAGATGGTTGGTCGGTTCATCCAGCAAAAGAATGTCCGGTTGTTGCACCAGGCCGGCAGCAATCGCCAGCCGTTTGCGCCAGCCCCCGGAAAGGGAAGACGCGGAAATTTCGGGATCATCAAAGCCCGCGCGGCCGAGAACCTCCGCGAACCGCGCCGCGCGCTCCGGTTCCGGAACGCCTCCTTCTCTCATCGCCTTTTCAATGACCGAACGAACTGTTTCGTTCTGAGCGAATTCCGAAACTTGAGCAACCGAACTGAGCCTTGCACGCTTGCGAAGTGCCACTTCACCGACGTCCGGCTTTATGCGGCCCGCCAAAATCTCCAGCAGCGTCGACTTTCCCGACCCGTTAGGCCCAATCAGCCCAATTCGCTCTCCTTCAGAAACCGTAAACGAAATGCTTTGAAAAAGCGGCGCCGTGCCGTAACGTTTGGACAACGACTGAGCGCTTAGAATGGGCGGCAAGTCCGAATTCTCCAATTATCGTAAACGTCTAGGATAACAGGACGATGCGCGATAGCCGCGCGTGCGCTGCGTCATCGCTCCAGAAAGATTGCTTTACTTCCAAGCCGATTCCCATTAGAAATCTGGGAGCACTCGCGCCGGTATTCCTGGACCCACTAGCTCATTTGCCGGAGGAACGTATGCACTGGATTTGGGAAGGACTCATCGGGCTGCTCGCAGGAGCGGTTGCCAAGCTGATCATGCCGGGGAAGGACCCGGGCGGCATCATCGTCACGATGCTGCTGGGAATTGCGGGAGCGATCGTGGCCACATACCTCGGCACGTTGATGGGCTGGTATCACGAAGGTGACAAAGCGGGATTCATCATGTCCGTCGTCGGGGCCGTGCTATTGCTGGCGATCTATCGCATGTTCCGCAAGAAAACCGCTTGACGCGAGCAAATCGGCGCAACGTCATCCAACGGAATCACAACGCATTAGATGGTGTTCGCACGGATCCCACTACAAAGGAAAAAGCTTATGTCCACCGATTCTCACCAAGACTTAGCTGGCAAGGTAGCGCTCATCACTGGCGGCACTTCTGGTATTGGGCGAGACGCCGCCATTCTCTTTGCGCGGCACGGTGCGAAGGTCGTAGTTACCGGCCGGCGCGCCGAGGAAGGTAATGAAACCGTGAAGCTGGCCCGCGCCGCGGGTGGCGATGCACTGTTTGTGAAGGGAGATGTCGCCAAGACTGCAGATGTTCAGACGATGGTTCAAAAAACAGTGGAGAAGTTTGGCCGCCTGGACGTGGCATTCAACAATGCCGGAATTGAAGGCGCTTGGCTGCCGATCGCGGAAGCGGCCGAGGAGGAGTTTGACCGGGTCATTGGCATCAATCTGAAAGGCGTATGGCTCTGCCTTAAATATGAGGTTCAGCAGATGCTGAAGCAGGGCGGAGGCGGTGCGATTGTAAACATGTCGTCGGTTGCGGGTTTAGTGGGGTTTGCAGGGGCGGGGATTTACATCGCCAGCAAGCACGGCGTCATTGGATTAACTCGGACGGCAGCGTTGGAATACGCGAAGAGCGGGATCCGGGTAAACGCTGTGTGCCCCGCGGTGATCGACACGGCGATGGCCGACCGCGCTTTCGGAACCGATCCTGAAGCGGGCAAACGCGTGGCTGCCATGCACCCGATAGGACGCGTAGGAAAACCCATAGAGATCGCGGAAGCGGCGCTATGGCTGTGTTCGGAGAAGTCCTCGTTCGTGACTGGGCATTACATCGTGTTGGACGGCGGGATGCTGGTGGGGCCGGCCAATCCGGGAGCATGACCTCTCAACCTGATTGTGACCACCCAAACACGCCGGCTTGACGTCGCCTGCTCTTTGATGACCAGCCATGACATCGTCCTCGACTCCGGCATCCTTGCAGGACCAAAATCCGGTGTGCTTTGCCAGCAAAAACGAAACGGCCTCGACCAATCAAGATTGACGAGGCCGTCCGGTTCTGCAAGTTTCAATGCAAACGAACTACTTGTGATGGTTGGCGAATTCGGCAGCTTCCTTCAGTTCGCGGCTGGCCTGATCCAGCAGCTGCTTGGCCTTTTCCGCGTGGCCGCCCAGCTGGTCCTTGTTGGCGCGTTGGGCTTCGTCAATCTTTTCAAACGCCTGCAGGATGTGGTGTTGTGCCTCGGCGAGGTTCGGATGGCGGGCCGGATCGATGTTGGTTTCCGGGCGCTGCGCGACGGTTACTCCGATGAACGCCAAGCCCACAATCAGGGCGACTGCCAGATAGACGCTTTTGTGCTTCATTTGTGATTCTCCTTGTGTCTCGTACGAATGAGATGCAATCCAGGTCGGTCCGAAAAAGACCACTTCAGACACGGAATTGTTGTAAGCCACGATAGGACAAGCGTCCGAAGCTTGGCAAGCCGTCTGACCACCGGATTTCGAGGAGCCAACGAGCAAAGTGAGCTGATAATAAGCTGGGGCTGGGCGACCTGCGAGCAACAGTCTATTTGTGAGGAGCGTGTTCGAGTTCGGACGCTGATTTTACTTCCATGCTGGCCTGGTCGAGGAGTTGGATGGCCTTTTCGGCGTGGCCGCCCAGATCGCTCTTATCGCGTTCATGCGCTTCGTGAATCTTCTTGGAAGCTTCCTGAATATGCTGCTGAGCTTCCGCCAAGTTGGGGTGCAGGGAAGGATCGATATTGGAATGCTGGGCTACGACAACTCCCGCGAGAGCCAGGCACACGGCGAGCAGTCCGATGATGCAGACGTTGTTGTAGTTCATGTTCTTTTCTCCTTGGTATGAAACGGGAGGGAGGGCGAACAGCGTTCCCGGTGAGCAGACGAAAGGGCAGGATACCCAACCACGGTAAAAGACCCAAATGAATCGCGCAAGTGGCAGGCAGAAACAAAAAGGGCTCCGATTTTCATCGGAGCCCTTCGTCGTTTTCGGAATATCGTTCAGGACAACCTATACAATTTGCCAGAATCCGTTCGCCGCGCTCTCAGCCGAAGCCAAAAGCGGGTAGCGAGTAACTCTCTCCAACCGTAGTTGAAGAGCTTCGAACGATTGCAGCGTTGAAGCCCGTGAGAGCTTCTGCTGCGTTGGCTAGCATTACCCGCACACCATAGCGGGTTGAGCTAGCTCTATCTTTAGAAAGGAGGTGATCCAGCCGCAGGTTCTCCTACGGCTACCTTGTTACGACTTCACCCCAATCATGAGTCATACCTTGGGCGCCTGCCTCCTTGCGGTCAGCGCGGCGACTTCTAGTACAGCTCACTTTCGTGATGTGACGGGCGGTGTGTACAAGGCCCGGGAACGTATTCACGGCGTCGATCTGATACGCCATTACTAGCGATTCCGGCTTCATGCAGTCGAGTTGCAGACTGCAATCCGAACTGAGCAGAGTTTTTTCCGATTAGCTCCCCCTCGCGGGTTGGCAACGGTTTGTGCCCTGCATTGTAACACGTGTGTAGCCCTGGACATAAAGGCCATGCGGACTTGACGTCATCCCCACCTTCCTCTCCGTTATCCGGAGCAGTCCACACAGAGTCCTCTCTTGCGAGTAGTAACTGTGTGCAGGGGTTGCGCTCGTTGCGGGACTTAACCCAACACCTCACGGCACGAGCTGACGACAGCCATGCAGCGCCTATACTAGTGTCCCTTGCGGGAAGGCCGTATTTCTACAGCTGGTCACTAGCATTTCGAGCCCAGGTAAGGTTCCTCGCGTAGCGTCGAATTGAACCACATGTTCCACCGCTTGTGCGGGCCCCCGTCAATTCCTTTGAGTTTCAGTCTTGCGACCGTACTCCCCAGGTGCAGGACTTAACGCGTTAGCTCCGGGACGACACCCGAACGGGTGGCACCCCAAGTCCTGATCGTTTAGGGCTAGGACTACCAGGGTATCTAATCCTGTTTGCTCCCCTAGCTTTCGTTCCTCAGCGTCAGTAGTGGTCCAGCGCGCCGCTTTCGCCACGGGTGTTCCTGCAGATATCTACGCATTTCACCGCTACACCTGCAATTCCACGCGCCTCTCCCACACTCAAGCACAGCAGTTTTGGAAGCAGCCTCTGGGTTAAGCCCAGAGATTTCACTCCCAACTTGCCGCACCGCCTACGAACCCTTTACACCCAGTAATTCCGAACAACGCTGGCCCCCTACGTCTTACCGCGGCTGCTGGCACGTAGTTAGCCGGGGCTTCTTATATCCGTACCGTCAATCCCTTGCGGGGTTTCGTCCGGATCGAAAGGGGTTTACACACCGAAATGCTTCATCCCCCACGCGGCGTCGCTGCATCAGGCTTTCGCCCATTGTGCAAGATTCCCCACTGCTGCCTCCCGTAGGAGTCTGGACCGTGTCTCAGTTCCAGTGTGGCTGATCATCCTCTCAGACCAGCTACCGATCAAAGCCTTGGTGAGCCATTACCTCACCAACTAGCTAATCGGGCGCGGGCCCCTCCTTCGGCGCATTGCTGCTTTCATCCTTGCGGATCTTATGCGGAATTAGCTCCGCTTTCGCGGAGTTATTCCCCACCAAAGGGCAGGTTACCCACGTGTTACGCACCCGTGCGCCGTGCGCCAGTTGTATTGCTACAACCGCGCACTCGACTTGCATGTGTTAAGCACGCCGCCAGCGTTCGTTCTGAGCCAGGATCAAACTCTCGTTTGAAGCCTGTCGCTTAGGTGAAAATAAAAATGCCCTTCAACCTAAGTTGAAGAGCCAGCCTACCTAAGCAAATTGTTGAGTCGCTCGATTGTTACTCTGTCATTCGGGCTCGAATAGGCCGAATGACACGAACGGATTCTGGCAAATCATATTCAGTTGTCTATGAACGATAGCCTCCCCTGTCCAGCAGAGTGGCATTCCGAAGAACCTGATGAGGATAGCGAACACCTATCGCATTGTCAACACTTAGAAACAACTTTTTTCGATTTTCCACAAGCTTCCTCAGTCTGCTGGGCTAACGCCCTGATAACGCATTGGTTAGACATTCGAAACCGTAGCGCAAGCTTTTGCTGTCGGCGCGTTCCAACCGCAGCACTGTGCATGCAGAGCCTCTCGAAAACCAGAATTGCTTCCGGTAGGCTCTGCTCGCAAGAGAAACTTTCCGAGGTCCAAACATGAATCCCAGACCGCTTCTCTTGATGGCAATTTCGTTCTGGATGTCGGCTTTTACCCCGCTCGCCGGAGCTCAGCAATCCTCGGGCATCAAGTTTCTTGCCGACACTTTGGTCATCCAGGCCGACGGCCGTTACGAAGCCGACCCTGACCTCGCCACACTCTCCTTCGATATTTCCGCGCAGGACAAGGACGTCAAAACGGCTTACGACCGGGCTTCACAATCGGTTCAGAAGATTCTCGCGCTCGCCCAGAAAAACGGCGTCGCGCAGAACGACATTTCCAGCGGTGTATTGACGATTCGTCCTTTTTACGAAGGCGAGCGCAAGAAGAGAGCGCGATCCTTCCTCGTGCAAGGCCAAATGATTCTGAAAGTGCGAGACTTCGCGAAACTCGAACCGATTCTGGAAAACTCCGTCGACGACGGCCTCGCCGATTCTCGTTCGCTCACTTACTCACTCTCTGATGAGGAAGCAGCAAAACAAAAAGCAGTCGCGGAAGCCGTGCAACATTCCTGGGACCGCGCCAATGCGGCCTTGAAGCCGCGAGGACAAAAAGCCGGAGCGCTGCGCTTCGTTAATGTCGACGTCAACAATCTCACCGGCGTCAGCGAAATCAATTTGCAGGAGTTCTCTAGCATGGGACGCCTCGATTCTGGAGCCGCCGACGGTCGTTTGTTCGGACTTAATGTGAATAAGATGCCCGTGCCGGCGCCACCACCGCCTCTACCTTTCGATCAGCCCAAGAAGATCACCGTTAACGCTACCGTAGAGTGTGCGTACCGAATTTTATAACTATCAAAACAATTTCACGCTGCGAGAAACCTGAACGCCGCAGCACGCATCCATACTGAGTGAAGGGGTTTTGCGAGCTTGTGAATTCGCAAAATTCTGTAGGCTTACCTCGTCGAATATCTCCAATTACTCATAAGTACTAATCCATTGTTTCATACCTTTTGATAATTATGTTTTTCAGGAGAAATCTGTGATTTCGGGTAGAACAACGCGCCGTCAAAGGCGCATGAATTTTCGGTAATCGCCACGAAATGAGCGGCTTATGCGATTCCTTAATGTCTGGCAGACATCTTGCACCTGTAACCTCCGCTAATTTATTGACTCGAGTGGGTACTGCGTAGCCCTTCCATCGTCGCAAGGCGCGGAAAGCCGCGACAGGCTGGCAGTAAAACGTAAAACCCGGCAACGGAAAAGCGTGAAAAGGGGTTTTCACGCCGACGTGGTGGTGTGCGCATGCGACGACGCAGTCGCTGTCACCGTCGTTCTATGCCGATGCAGGCGCGAGTGGAACACAAACTCAAGGAGATACAGAAAGCATGAGAAGCAAGCAGTTTCTCAAGTCACTGTTTTTGCTGTCCCTCTCGCTTCTTTTGATAGCGAGCGGCGCAAAGGCACAGAGCATCGTGACCGGCGCAGTCAGCGGCACGGTGACCGACGCGAGCGGTGCTATCATCACCGGCGCGAAGGTAACGCTCACCAACGAATCCACACAGGAAATGCAGTCGGTTTCCACCAACGACTCTGGCGTGTACCAATTCCCATTGCTGAAACCTGGCCGCTACGCGGTTTCGGTCGAAAAAGACGGCTTCCGCCGCATCATTCAGAAAACGGAAGTCCTGCTCGGCCAGACTCTAACGATCAACGTTCGACTCGAAGTCGGCGAAACCTCGCAGACCATTGAGATCACCGAACGCGCGCCGCTCCTGCAAACCGAAGACGGTAATATCACTTCCAACGTAGACCTGCGCACTCTCCAGAACATTCCCAACCCGGGCGGCGACCTCAGCTATATCGCGCAGCTTTCACCCGGCGTCACCATGAACACGGCGAACGGCGGCGGTTACGGCAATTTCACTGCGTTTGGTCTTCCGGCCACAGCGAATCTTTTCACGGTCAACGGCAACGACTACAACGATCCGTTCCTCAACCTGAACAACTCCGGCGCCAGCAACTTGCTACTCGGTTCGAACGAAGTGCAGGAAGTTGCAGTCGTCAGCAACGGCTACACGGGGCAGTACGGCCGTCAGGCCGGCGCTCAGGTGGACTACACCACCAAGTCCGGCGGCAATTCCTTCCACGGCAACGCGGTCTACTATTGGAACGGCAGCGCGCTCAACGCCAACGATTTCTTCCTTAACGCTGGCGGTCAGCCTCGTCCTTTTGAGAACAACAATCAGTGGGCCGCTTCATTCGGCGGACCCATCAAGAAAGACAAAGCCTTCTTCTTTATCAACACCGAAGGCCTACGCTACACCTTCGGTTCGAGCAACGAAGTCTTCGTTCCCACGCAAGCACTGCAGAGCTACATTCTCGGCACAAGCTTGCCTGCGAGCAATCCAGCCGCGATTCCGTTCTACCAGCAGATGTTTGGGCTCTATAACAACGCACCGGGCGCCGCCAACGCACAACCCGTTTCCGGTGATTCATGCGGCAGTCTTGACACCGTGTTCTCCGGCCCTTGCCTCGCCTCCTACCGCGTCTCTGTGCCCAACGGTAACCGGGAATGGCTCATCAGCGGCCGCGTGGACTACAACTTCAGCGACAAGGACAAAGTGTTCGGCCGCGTCAAGTTCGATCGCGGCAACCAGCCGACCTACACCGATCCGATCAATCCTGTCTTCAACATTCAAAGCAATCAGCCGCAGGATGAAGGCCAGTTGAACTACACCCACGTCTTCAATCCGCGCGTCGTCAACAACTTCGTTGGTTCGGTGCTGTATTACTCCGCACTGTTCCAGAGCCCCGATCTGAATAGCGCGCTTTCCGCCTTTCCTTATATTCTCAACATTAGCGACGCAAACCTGACTCCGCTTGGTTCAGGGTCCGGCTCCTTTCCGTTTTTCGCGATTTTCCCCCAGGGCCGCAACGTCACGCTGTGGCAGCTGGTGGATGATCTTTCCATTGAACGCGGCAAGCATACTTTCAAGTTGGGGGCGAATTTCCGCCGCGCCGATGTCAGCGACTTCACCGCCAGCGAAGGCAGCTATCCGACAATCAGTTCGAGCATGTTGCAATTCGCGGACGGCGTGGCCGGCAGCATCGCGCAAAACTTCGCCGTTCAAACCGAGCAGCCGCTGGCCACTTACAGCCTCGGCATTTATTTCCAAGACGAATTCCGCGTCAACTCCAGGTTGAAACTCACGCTCGCGCTGCGCGCCGATCGCAACTCCGGCGGCACCTGCTCGTCCGATTGCGTCGCTCGTGCCAGCGCGCCGTTCGCGGACCTCAGCCACGATCCTACGATTCCCTACAACCAGATGATGACCACCGGCACGAACCAGATTCTCCCGGCCGTTGAACGTGTCGTATTTGAACCGCGCGTTGGCTTCGCTTACAGCCCGCACGGAGACAAGACTGTTATCCGTGGCGGTATCGGCCTCTTCACCGATCTGTATCCGGGCACGATCCTGAATCAGTTCACCACCAACTTCCCGCAAGTCACGCGTTTCTCGCTCTCTCAGCTGGGAACAATTGACGCAACCTCCAATCCGGCCAGCGCCGCAGCCATCATCACGCAGTGCAACACCGCTTTTCAGAGCACGTTCAACGGCGGTGGCAATGTGAATGACTTCCTCAACGCGGCGCCCTCCGGCTGCGCCACGCCCGACTTGAACGACGTCGTCGGTCGTCTGCAGAATCCGAAGTACCTGGAATGGAATCTGCAGGTTCAGCATACGATTGGCCAGCGAACGGTTGTCTCCGTGAACTACGTCGGCAACCACGGCTACGACGAGCTGCTCGAGAATCCATTCTCCAATGCGTTTGGCTTCGGCAACTTGCCGGCCTCGGCGATCGATCCTCGAGTCCAGAACGTTCTCACACTGACGAACAACGGCGTCTCCAACTACAACGGGCTAACCGCAGCCGTACAGGAACAATTCACTCACGGCTTCTCCGGCTCGTTCAGCTATACCTTCAGCCATACGTTGGACGCCACTTCGAACGGCGGCATTTTGCCCTACAGCTTCAACAACAGCTTGTTGAATCAGCTCAGCCCCTTCAGTGCCACTGCGCTGAACTACAGCAACTCCGACTACGATGTCCGCCACAGCTTGAACGCCAACTATGTCTGGGATCTTCCTGTGAAGTTCCAGAACCGCGCGCTCAATGCCGTCGTCGGCGGCTGGACTGTTTCCGGTACTTTCTTCTACCGCAGCGGTCTGCCTTTCAGCGTTACGGATGGCGGGCTGACGGGTGACATAGCCAATGGTGGCCTGAACCTCTTCAACGCCACCGTGCTTGGCCAGCCGATCACGACGGTTCCTCTCAACTGCGGAGCCGCGGCCGTGAATACGGCATGCCTCAGCGCTTCCCAGTTCTCCACGACCGAAACCACGTTCGGCACGATTCCCCGCAACTCGTTCCGTGGACCGGGTTATTTCAACACCGACCTCGGCTTGAAAAAGTCGTTCCGCTTGAACGAACGGCTATCCTTCACGCTGGGAGCCAACGCTTACAACATTCTCAACCACCCGAACTTTGCTAATCCGGTTTCCGACCTGAGCAGCAGCAACTTCGGGACCATCGTCAACGCGGTACAGCCGCCAACCTCGCCTTACGGCGCCTTCGCGGCGGCGGCGACCGACGCCCGCATCGTTCAGGTGATGGGCAAGATCACCTTCTAACTCGTCGTTTCATCGCAACTCAAACTGGGGCGGCCTTCGGGCCGCCTTTTTTTCCTGACTACGCCCGCGGTTGCTCCGGTTCTGTTTCGTGCGATGATGCAAGCCGAACGAGGCCGGCCAGTGAAGCGCGGAAACTTTCCCGAAGAACTCAAACGCCGTTTCGCGGCTTCCTTGCAATCTGCAAGGTGGTTCCGTCCCGGCATCAAACTCGCCGCAGCCGTCTCCGGCGGAGCCGATTCCGTTGCCCTGCTCACATTGCTCGCCGAAACGCGCGCGCAACTCGGAGTCGTGCTGAGCGCAGTCCACTTCAACCATAAGCTGCGAGGAAAATCTTCTGACGCCGACGAAGCGTTCGTCACCACTCTTGCGGAAAACGTTGGCGTCACGCTGCACATCGGTCATGCCGACGTCGCCGGCAAAGCAAAACGCGAAAAATCCAATCTCGAAGACGCCGCACGCCGCGCTCGCTACGCCTTTTTCGAAAGACTGGCGAAGCAAGGTCTGCTCGACGCCGTCGCGACCGCCCACACTATGGACGATCAGGCGGAAACCGTTCTCGCGCACATTCTGCGCGGAACCGGAATCCCCGGTCTCGCAGGAATCCATCCCGTCGCTGGCTCTGTTCGCCGGCCGCTGCTCGCCTTCCACCGCGAAGAACTTCGCAAATATCTCCGCGCTAGAAAACAGTCTTGGCGTGAAGACGCCACCAATCGCGACACCAACCGCACTCGCGCTCGCATGCGCAAAACACTTTTGCCGCTGCTGATCAAGGAATTCAATCCCGCTGCCGTCGAACATCTTTCCGGCTTGGCACAACGTGCACTCGACCAAACTCTCTTCATGAACCAACTCACAATGCAGCTGTTTGAAAAACTGGTTGTGCGGGATGGTTCCGATATCCGCATTTCAACCGCTCACCTTCTCGATCCAATGGCCTTGGGCAAGCCAGATACTTGTGCTTCGCTGCGAAACGCGCTGCTAGAAAAAATCGTCGCGCAGACAAAATCCAAAGGCGGACAACTCTCCGCCGTACATCTGGAAGCGATTATTCACCTGCTTTACCATGGCGAACCAAACAAGCATCTACAGCTTCCCGCTGGCGTCGACGTCGTACGCGAAAAGAATTCGCTTCTTTTTCGCAAACGCATATGAACCACCTCATTCCCTCGGGGAGTGACCTTTAGGGACAACTTGTCGATTCCTCTTCTCCGCGATTGACTGCCATTCTCACAGGCGAGACACTATTTAGGAGGAAGGTAGCAGTCTCAGGCGTATTACCAGGGCAGCGTTTTCCCGCGACGCTAAGAGGAGCGGGTTTTCAGGGGCCATCAAACTTGAGCGCTAAACAGCCTTCTTCTTTTTCGGAAGCGCGAATTGCCGCGCGCGTGGCTGCTATGGGTAAGCAGATTGCGCGCGCGTATAAAGGCCGCCGCCTGGACGTGGTCGTCACCATGGACCGTGGCTTCGTTTTTGCCGCGGACCTGGTTCGCCAAATTGCTCTGCCGCTGGTTTGTCACTTTGTGCGCGAGCAAGTCAGCGACGTGGTGCAAGGCAAGAATGCACGGCGCGAAGTTTTTTTCAGCGGCGTGCGTCCCGACTTGAAGGGCCGGGACGTTCTGCTGGTCGATGCGGTTCTTGATAGCGGCATCACTCAGGAATTCCTGCTGCGGCGCCTTGCGGAAAGCCAGCCTCGGTCTTTGCGTCTGGCGGTCCTGCTGGACAAACCGGAGCGCCGCCGCGTGGACCTGGAGCCCGATTACTTCGGCTTCCAAACCGCATCTAATCAGATGTGGGTCGGCTACGGTCTGGCTGATGGCTCGGGCGTGGGTAGAAACGCACGGGGTCTGTCGGCAAAGCGTGTTTCGGCGTCTAATAAGAAGAAGCGGCGTTAGCCCATTTCTGGCGCCCCCTTTAAACGAGTTTATTAGGACCCAGTTGGAGAGGTAAAAAGTGAATCCCAGTTCGACAGCAAAAACCATTTTGTTCTGGCTTTCGATCGTGCTTCTCGGAGTCATGCTCTGGAAGCTCGTGTCGGCTAACGGCCAGGCGGCTCGCGAAGACGAGCCTAGCTTCAGCGAGTTCATGGCCCACGTGGACCAAGGCGACGTCAAAGAGGTCACCATGTACCTCTCGCCCAACAGCTACGAGCTGCAGGGCGAATACGTCAAGGCCAACAAGAAATTCCACGTCACCGTTTTCAAGGAAGCCGCTCCCGACCTCACCAAGCAGCTTCGCGACAAACAGGTCGCTATTAAAGTGAAAGAAGTCCGCAGCGGCGACTGGCTGATTATTTTGCTCAACGCCTTGCCGCTCCTCCTTCTCGTCGGCTTCTGCTTGTTCCTCATGCGCCAGATGCAGGCCGGCGGCAACAAGGCTCTCAGTTTCGGCAAGTCCCGCGCGCGCCTCCTCTCCGCTCAACAAAAGAAAGTCACTTTCAAAGACGTCGCTGGAACCGACGAAGCCAAGGAAGAGCTCCAGGAAATTATCGAGTTCCTGAAAGATCCCCAAAAATTCCAGAAGCTCGGTGGCCGCATTCCCAAGGGCGTCCTGCTTGTCGGACCTCCAGGCACTGGCAAGACTTTGCTCGCTCGCGCCATCGCCGGCGAAGCCAACGTGCCTTTCTTCTCCATCTCCGGCTCCGACTTCGTCGAAATGTTCGTCGGCGTCGGCGCCAGCCGCGTCCGCGATCTGTTCGAACAAGGCAAAAAGAATGCTCCGTGCATTATCTTCATCGACGAAATTGACGCGGTCGGCCGCCATCGCGGCGCCGGTCTCGGCGGTGGTCACGATGAGCGCGAACAAACCCTAAACGCGCTGCTCGTCGAAATGGACGGCTTCGAATCCAATGAAGGCGTCATCCTTATCGCGGCCACCAACCGTCCCGACGTGCTCGATCCCGCGTTGCTCCGCCCGGGCCGCTTCGACCGCCGTGTGGTCGTCGCTCGCCCCGACGTCAAGGGCCGCGAAGAAATTCTCCGAGTACACACGCGCAAAAAGCCCATCGCCGACGACGTGGACCTTTCCATCATCGCTCGCGGCACGCCCGGCTTCTCCGGCGCCGACCTGGAAAGCCTCGCCAACGAAGCCGCTCTCTGGGCCGCTCGGCAAAACCGTAAGTTCGTCATGATGGCCGACTTTGAAATGGCCAAGGACAAAGTCCTCATGGGCGTCGAACGCAAGTCCATGATTTTGTCCGACGAGGAAAAGAAAAACACTGCGTACCACGAAGCCGGCCACGCACTTGTCGCCGCAATGACTCCCGGTGCCGATCCCGTGCACAAAGTCACCATCATTCCGCGCGGCATGGCTCTCGGCCTCACCATGCAGTTGCCGACCGACGATAAACACTCCTACACCAAGGACCATCTTGAGGGCATGCTTGCTGTTCTTATGGGCGGCCGCAGTGCCGAAGAAATCTTTCTCGGTCACATCACCACTGGTGCCGGCAACGACATCGAACGCGCCACGGACATTGCCCGCAACATGGTCTGCGAATGGGGCATGAGCGAACTCGGTCCGCTTGCGTTCGGCAAAAAGGAAGAAGCCATCTTCCTCGGCCGCGAAATCGCCCAGCACCGCGACTTCAGCGAAGCGACTGCCGTCGACATCGACAAGGAAGTAAAGCGCATCGTCAGCTCGGCCTATGACAACGCCAAAGGCATTCTGAATACCCATCGGGACATCCTCGAACGAATCGCTCAGGCTCTTCTTGAGCGCGAAGTGCTGGACGCCAACGAAGTCAAGATGTTGATCGATGGCACTCCGCTTCCCGAAAAGCCGCGTACTCCTCCGCCATCCACTCCGCCGCTCGCTCCGGCCACCGACCCCAAGGTCGTGCGCCCCGAGCTGCGGCCCGCTCCCGGCTTCACCCGCGGCGACAGCCCGGCCAAAGCCTGAACCAAATTTCGTCCAGCATCTGGAACCGAAAAGGGCGCGACGTTCGCGCCCTTTTTCATGGGTGCCGCAAATTTGAGGTGGAGTGCGGCGGCCCAGCAGCCGCTTTCTCTTAGCGGGAGCCCCGCTCCCGCGCGCTGAGTGAGGGTGCCCCAGGTTCGTTTTTTGAACCAGGGTCTTTGACAGACGGTCGCCCTTAGCGTGCTACGATGCCTCCCGATGTCCCTCCTTGCTGAAATCGCCGCCGGCCGCACCGATGCAGTCTTTGAATATCTGGCCCAAGGCGGCTCCTCCGACGCAGTCCACGATGGCGTCGCGCTCGTTGGACACTGCGCCTACTACGGCGACGTCAGCGCCATCAAATTCCTTCTCGCCCGCGGCGCCACTCTGGCTCCCTTCGGCGAAAATCTCGGCCTCAACGCGGCCAGCTTCCACGGTCACTGGCGGCTCTGCAAATTCCTCCTCGAGCAGGGAGCGAACGTAAACCACCCGGAAGCCGACACAGGTGAAACCGCGCTCCACTCCGCCCTCTGCACTCCCAATCGCCTCAATCACAATCTCGTCCTGCGCGTGCTCGTCGGCGCCGGAGCCGATCCCAACATCGCCACCCGCCCCGGCATCGAAACAGGGTGCTTCATGCGCGACTGCCGCACCAAGGGCGAAACTCCACTTCACCGCGCAGCCGCCTTTGGCGACGAAGAAGCCATCCAAATCCTTCTCGACGCTGGCGCCAAGCTCGACGCCAAAGACGCCAACCGCGACTCGCCGTTGTCCTGGGCCAGTTGGTATGCCCGCTCCACGCCGATCCTTCGCCTCCTCTGCTACGGCAATTTCCGTGTCCGCCCCGATCGCAAATCCATGCAAGCCTACGTCCTCGGCGAGCCGATCAGCTAGGTCTTACTCGCTCAGTTGAACCAGTACGGCGTTTTCTTCGTCCACTCGCTTTTTGGATACTTATGGTGCAGCAACTGGAAAGCCTGCTTCGAATATTTCCCCGTGGCCTTGTCACCGCAGCCATGGCGCGTTGCCAGCACTGCTCTGTGCAGCGCCTCCGGCGCCCGCGGATCCTCGGGGTGCGCCTGCGCGAACGCCATCGCCTGCGCGCTTAGCCAATTCGGCCCCGGCCCTAGCCCGGCAAGCTTCTTAACCTCGTTCTGTGCTGCGCTCCATTCCTCATTCGTGACGAAATCGGGCCTGCCATTTTCCTTCCCGTAAATTTCTGTCAGTGGCGCCGTCCATTTGTTGTAGAAACTGTAGTAACGCTCCATGTAGTCGTCGTCCGCGCTCACGCCTCCAGCCTGCGTACACCACCAGTTGTTTCCGTAAGAATCGACCTTCCCGGGCTCCGTTTCCCGCTCGCTGCCACCTCTCACTTCCGGCACCATCTCCGGCCTGCTTAGTAGCAACAACATCGCGGCAAAGCGTTTCTCGTCTGCCCCGGAGGCGTCCTCGTATTTCTGCAGTCCCTCCTTCAGTTCCGGCGCAAGCTTCGCCAGCGTCGCTGCGGCCCGTTTTCCATCGGCATCGGCACCCAGCAGCACTGACCGGACCCACGCTGCCGCTGCAAGCTCTTTCCGTTGACGTTGCGGCAGAATCGAACTCTCCGCCGCCTGCAGCCAATATTTCGTCGGCAATTTCTCGGTAAAAACTCTCGCTGCGTCCGAATCGAATCTCGAGACCGGCTTCAACCGTTCGCGGCATTTCGCTTTCTCCGCCGCGCTCCCGTATTGGCAGCCCTCGGGCGGATCAGGCAAGTCGTAACCCTCGATGTTCAAACCCAGCGCCGCTGTCTCCCTCGGCGCAAATTTCAAAAACTCGTCAAAATTCCGCGCAAGCTTCATCCGCAAGGCCAGCGCAAAATTCCGGCTGGAAACCGGCAGTTCGCCCGGCTTTCCCTGCAGCAGCTTGTCCAAAATCTTTCGAGCTTCGTCCTTATTTCCCTCGTGCGTCAGCAGCTTCGCACGATAAAAACTGGTCGTCGCGTATGCGGGCGCCTGTTCCGCAACCTCGCCCGCGGCCGCCAGCAGCTCCTCCCGTCGCGTCGGATTCGGCTGCTCTTTGCTGAGCGCTGCCACCAGCCACGGCATTGCCTTCGTTGCCTTCCATCTTGCATAGGCATGTGCTGCGGCTTCTTCGCCGGCCGCTTGGAAATTGATTATCCAGTCCGTCAGGTCGTCGTGCTGCTCCGGTCTCGTCAGCGCTGACCGCCGGGTGGCCGCTTCCGACGGAGGTGGCGGGTCGCCTTCCGGATCTTCGCCCAGCGCTCCGTCCAGCAACCTCGTGTAATCGTCAAGGTCCTCACGCAATGTTGCTGGTGAGCTGCCGGTTGCTAAAATCTCTGCCAACTCCAGTCGCCGCCCTTCTGGATTTGTCCGAAACTCCACAAACCCGCGCAGCTTCCGGATCGCCGGCTTCATCTCCTTCATTCCGGGTTCTGCCTCCAGCGTCCGCAGCCGTGCATCCGCCGCCTGCAAATCCTCCAGCTTGCCGCCCTTGTCCAGCGTCGCCTCGCGAATCCGACATCGCACGGCGACTACCGCTGCGGTCTGCCTCCATGGCGACTCATTGTTCTCAGCAATTTTCAAGAACCGCTTTTCCGCCTCGTACCACTTCATCCCGTAGAAGTAGGACGCTGCCATTTGGTACTCGCGGTCTGCACGGAGGACCGCAGCCAGGTTCGGTCCAGCTTGTTCGGGTAACCGCAGTCCCGTCGCCCGGCCATCCCGGTCCGCCTTACAGTTGGAAAAAACCACATCCTGGGCCTCGACCCATTCCTTCACTGCATCGCTCTTCGCGCTGAATTTCTGCACGCGTTCTTTCAGAGTGGCCGTGGCCGTTGCAAGGGCGTTTTCCGTGCAGTTCGAAAACGCAAGATAGCGGTCGAAATCATCTCCAAAAAGGGCGTTACCGCCTTCTCTCAGCTTTTTGGACTCGGGCGTTTCCTCTGCTCCCGCCTCCTTCCGGGCTTCCAGCCACAATTGCGCCGCGTCCTTGGGTTTCCGTTTGCCATTCGTCCCTAAGTCGCTCCATGAATTGGTTAGCCGGAAATTCCACAATGCGACCGCCTGCCTTTGCTCGCTCGCACTAAGCCCTTTCCCTGCAAAGAATCGGTACGCAACGACCAGATACGACCGTGCGTACGACGGCCGCACGATTCCCAGCTCGCCGCCCGCGTATTTCTCGAACGGCAGATCCGGATGCTTCGTCTGAATAAAAATCGCCTCGGTAAAGTACGGCCCACAGGCCTGCGCCGCCGGCGGCGGAATCAGCAAACCGAAACTCGCCGCTATCGCCACAACGCTTCGCACAATCCGTCTCTTCATCTCTCACTCCGTGGAACTACTTGTCAATCCGCGGGCGACGTCCGGTACACTCTCGGCCGTCCACGAGCGCGGCGAGAAAACGTACACGCGTTTGCCCGCTTGAAGGTTTCCGTTTCCAAACTTTCTCGCAAGAATGTCCCGCGAAAGCGGCTCATCCATGGAAACGCCGACGCTGTTTCGGCAAACCGCCACTGGGAATTCTTCGCCCCGCTGCAACTGCCGCACTACTGCCGTTCCGCCCGGACCCATCCGAAAGAGCATCGGCACCGCTTCGTCCAGCGTTCCGTCCGGCAGCTCCTCGAGCCAGCGATCGCCGACGCACCATGACGCCAGCGCCGTGATCGAGAGCCGCGTTTCCTTTTTCAGTCGCCGGCGCGTCTCGATCAGCAGTTGCCGGTAAAACTCGTGCTGGCTCGCTGCTGCATCAAAATCAATCTGCACGGCAGAAACTCCAGGCAGGCGCGATGCCTGCTCGATTTCGCTGACCACTCGGTTTACCCGCTCTCCGGGATACTGCAACGTCTGCCCAGTTTCGTTCGCGTAGGAAGCCGCACGGAGCCCGGCCGGTGTCTCAATCCGTACCACCGCCATCAACGGCGTTGCGGGATTTACGGCCAGCGGCTGCATTCTTGGTCGTACGAGCACGGTCTCGCCGCTTTTCTCCTGACCCTTGGACCCCGTCCCTGGCACTAGATAGATCGTTTTCGCCAGGAACGCGACTCCGTAGCTACCGCCACGAATCGCTGTAAGATCCTCCGGTCGTTCCCAAGCCCACAGCATCACCCGCGGCCAACTGGCCATGCGCTGCTTTGCAAACTCCGCCTTCCTGCACTCCCGCCAATTCCGCCGCACTAAAGCTGGACGCCCGTGACTCACAAGGGCGGCTCCGCCAGCGCCAAGCAGCAGCGCGAACGCTCCAACCGCAACCTTCCGTTTGGATCTGGTCATCCCGACACACTCTGCACGTTCATTGCCTGCGGGTCTATGGACGCAACGTACAGGATTTAGCACAAAACAGGAAACGGCGGACGGTGTCTACGCTGCCACGTCCGTCTCATAGCGAACACAGCCACTGCAAACCATTTCCTGGCTCCGCCTACGCGCTTTGCCAAACCAGTACTCCTGATATTTATTGATATGTAGTAAATTTCGTGCGATCGTGTTTTGTGAAATCGTCGCCGCGCCCCCCGCTTTTCGAGCTAGCTCCTTCCGTTTCACACTCTTGCAGATTTGCGCTCTCTAAGTTCTTTCGTTTCATGCTCTTCCCTTTTTCATAGAATCGCGGTCCTTTCTTTTCAATCGCTTAGGGACACGACTCCCAGGACGAAGGGGTGCCCATGCGTTCAAGCGCTCGACTCTGGCTCGGTCCTCGGGTCACTGATTACTGCTCGCTGCTCCCTTTGCGATACACTCATTCTCTTGGAGTGCCACTGGGGAAGTTGTAAGGCGCTCCTATTCCAATGAGCCGAATCGCCGCCATCCTTCCCGCCGCAGGTATGGGTACCCGCATGGGCGGAGAGACGCCCAAACAGTTCCTCGAACTCGACGGTTCCCCCATCCTCCTACACACTCTTCGCCGCCTCGCCTCCTGCGAACTCATCACCGACATCATCCTTGCCACCCGCGCCGACGGAGTCGACAAACTCGAGCAGCGCGTTCGCGCCGAGAAGTTTCGCCAGCCGATCCGCGTAGTCAAAGGCGGGACCACGCGCCAGGAGTCCGTCGCCGCCGCCCTCGAACACGTCTCCGATGACACCGAGCTCGTCGCCGTCCACGACGCCGTCCGCCCCTTCGTCACCCGCGAACAGATCGCGCGCGTCATCGAAGAAGCCCGCAAGTGCGGCGCCGCCATCCTCGGCATCCCCGCCATGGACACAGTGAAAGAAGTAAAGCGCGGCAGCCTCCCCGAAGATGTCGCTCTCATCACCGCCACAGTTCCGCGCGAACGCGTTGTCCTCGCGCAGACGCCGCAAGTCTTCCGCACCAAATTGCTCAAGGAAGCTTTCGCTAGAGCGTTCGCCGATCAAGTCAACGCTTCCGACGAAGCCGGCATCATCGAACGCCTCGGCCACGAAGTCCACGTCGTGCACGGCACCGAACGCAACATCAAGATCACCAAGCCCGCCGACATGGAGCTCGCCCGCTTCTATCTCGACCTCGAACGCGCCAAGGCCCACAAAGCATGAACATTCGTAACCAAATTTTTTGGAGTGCGGCAGCCGTGCTGCCGCTTTTTTCATGAGCTCCGTGCGCTGCGGCATTGGCTACGACCTGCACCGCCTTGCCGAAGGGCGTCCGCTCATCGTCGGCGGCATCACGATTCCCTTTGACAAGGGACCTGTTGGCCACTCCGATGGCGATGTACTCGCGCACGCTCTCTGCGACGCGCTGCTCGGTGCAGCCGGCCTCGGCGACATCGGCACACACTTCCCCGACACCGACCCGAAGTGGAAAGGCGCCAACAGCCTGCTTTTTCTCGAGCACGCGCGCAAACTTCTGGATGAACGCGCACTGAAGATCGAGCACGTGGACGCTGTTGTGATCACGGAAAAACCGAAGCTAGGCCCGCACTTTCCCAAGATGCGTGAAGCTCTCGCCAAATCTCTGCGCGTCGCACCCGAAACGATTCATCTGAAAGCAAAAACGAATGAAGGTGTGGACGCCATCGGCCGCGGTGAAGCCATCGCCGCCCACGTCGTCGCCACTCTAAGCGTTTCCGTTGGCCAAACATTCCCCTGCAATCCAGCCAGGTGAGCGAAGCCCCAGGGTAATCGTACGAGTGGACCGCCAACAAACTTTTCACATCAGCCTAAACAGTGGCAATGTCGACGATGATTACGCCTGAACCCGCTTCTGATCCCGCTGAAAACAAGTTCAATGCTGCCGACGTACTGCAAGTTTTGCGTGATCACAACTGGCTCGTTGGCGAGCCGACTCCGGAGCAGGCAGCATGGTGCGAGCGCGCCGCCGCTCTGCTCGGCCCGAAATCCCCGGACCACACAGCACTCGAAAATTTGTTGTCGCTGGTTTTCCGCTATGACGCCCGGGAGATTCTCGCGACGATGGATGCTCACGTCGTGCTGTCGCGATACGCGGCTCGCGATGTGATTCGCAAACTCGCCAACCTGCTGCTCGATCCCGCTCCGCTAACCACGGTACGTTTCAGTGAAATTATCGACGCACTAAAATCCGAACTCGACATCCGCGGCCGCGAACTCTTTCACCCGCTGCGTCTCGCGCTCGCCGGCCGCTCCGGCGAAGGCGAGCTCGACCGCGTCGTACTCCTCCTCGACGATGCCGCAGCGGCCAACTCTCCCGCAGCCGTAAAATCCGCACGAACCCGCATCATCGAATTCTGCTCGACGTTGAACTAAGCAAGACATGCCGACAGCGACCCGACACGAAGGCCCGCGAACATACTCGTTTACGCAGACCCCCGCGAGTGTACGGCCTCAGATGGCGCCGGCGTCGCGAACCTTCTGTACTTCCGCGCGTACGCCGTCCGTGCCCTTCTCTGAATAAATGATCATCAGGCGTTCCGCCGTCAGGAAGCTGAACACCGGGTTGCGGAAGCTGAGCAGATAGTTGGGATCGGCCGGGTTGTATCCGAATTGCGGCGCCAGCTCCTGCAGCACGGTGTTTACTGCGATCACGGCCGGGCCGGAGTAAGTAAAGTCGGCGTCAGAGAGATTGTGCAGCGTGTATTCCGCGAGCACGTTCGTCTGACCAGCGTTTGCTAGGTCCACGTTGTTTCCGAGTTGCCGCAGTGCAGGCAGGCGGAAATGGCCCGCATTGTCCAACACCAAGTAGCCCTTTGCGACCGGATCGATCTGCGCGATGATCGCCGCGGCGCGCAGCCAGTTCGCGACCTTGTATTCGTTGCCGCTGGTTGGCGCTGAATGCGCCGAGGCCTGCGTGATCGCAAAAGCCGGGCTCAACCCGCGCGTCATGGCTTCCGCAATTCCGATGATGTGGTGTCCTCCGGTGCGCGAATCTCCCGGCAGGCCGTTGTTGTCCGTCGCGCCAAAGCCGCCGAAATTCAGCTCGGTAAACTCGCTGCCATTGGCATTCCACTGGAACACGATGGGCTTGCCCCAGTCATGCCACAGCGGCGCTGCCACGATGAGGTCTTCGTCAATGAAAATATCGGTATCGCCATTGCCTTCAGTGTTGGCAAACCGGCCTTGCTCCTCCCGCGGAATAGTCGGCAACCCGCCTTTGCCTCCGTTGTGCCCGTAGATCTGCCGGTACTCTTCGGCCAGATGAATGTCCGCAACGTCGTTGTTGCTCTCATGGACTACCAGTCCGCCGGGATAGGAATGATGTCCGCTCACCGAGGTGCTGCCCGGTGCGGAGTAGAACGCTTGCGGCAGCTTCGGGCACGCCGAACCGTCATTGGTCACGGGCGGAAACACGCCGGCTTTCACACCGCCGACAATCGAGGCCGCATCGGCCGGATTCACCAGTCCTTGCGCCGTCAACGTCGCGACGATCGCATCCTTCTGCGCATCGGTCAGGTGAGCGCGGTGATGGATGCAAGGATCGCCAAGCGCGTCCAGTGTCTGCTTCCGCAAAGCTGCATCCTCGATTCGCTGCGCCTGACTCAGCAGAAATTGATAGGCCGACTGTACGATCGGCGACTTCTTTGCCAGCGCGATCGCTGCCGCGTTGCCCGCTCCCGGCTTTGTCTGATCGTCGGCAAAGGCTCCGGTCACGCAAGCGGTAGTGCTTGAAAGAATGACTCCTGCACAAACTACTGCTTTCCAAAATTTCATAAGACTCCTCGCCAGAAAAGAAGGCTCTTTGAACTGCCTTTGCGAGGCTAGATGGCTTCTGTTAGAACGCAATGAATTCGACGTGAATCACCGGTCAACCTGTGCGAAATTTTTGTCACCAGAACGTTGCTGGCCAGAGAGCTCGTCCGGCGGCCGCCGCCGACGCCCACGCCCACTGAAAATTGAATCCGCCCAGATGTCCGGTGACGTCGACGACTTCTCCGATGAAGAACAATCCCGGCACTTTGCCTGATTCCATGGTCTTGCTGGAAAGTTCGTCGGTATCCACGCCGCCTGCGGTGACTTCGGCCTTTTCGTAGCCTTCCGTATCGGCCGGAGTCACGCTCCACGCATGCACTGACTTTTCGAATTTCTCCAGCGCCTGATTGGTGAGCGCTTCGGGAGGATTCCGCTCTAGCCAGCGCTCGGCGAATCGTTTCGGCAGAATTCCCTGGAACGTGTTGACCACGGCGGATGAGTTCCGAGCCTTGGCGCGGCGAATCGGGGTGGTTACGTCTCGGTCCGGCGCGAGATCCAGAATCACAGGTTTGCCTGCCTCCCAATACGACGAAGCTTGTAGGATCGCCGGGCCGCTGAGGCCACGATGGGTGATCAGCATCTTTTCTCGGAACGAAGCTCCGTTAGCGTTTGCGATCACTTCGGCCGAAACGCCGGCAAGGTCGCAATACGCTTTTTGGTCGCTTCGTCCGAAGACCAGCGGCACCAGCGCGGGGCGAGTCGGCTGAATCTTCACGGCAAACTGACGCGCCAACCGGTAGCCAAGGTCGGTCGCGCCCATCTTGGGGATGGACAAGCCGCCAGTTGCAACCACCAAGACACTCGCGTGGTATTCCTCCGCATCCGTGCGCACCACGAACTCGGTTCCCTTGGTCACCTCGGCGATGCGCTGGTTGATGAAGACCTGAACTCCGCCTTGCCGGCATTCAGATTCAAGTAGCCCGGTTATGTCTTGAGCCGAGCGATCGCAGAAGAGCTGCCCCAGCGTCTTTTCGTGGTAGGGAATTTTGTGCTTTTCGACCAGTGCGATGAAGTCCGCAGGAGTAAAGCGGGCCAGAGCGGACTTGGCAAAGTGAGGGTTCGCTGAGAGGAAATTCTCCGGCTTGCAGTGAATGTTGGTGAAGTTGCAGCGGCCGCCGCCGGAAATCAGGATCTTCTTGCCAGGCCGTTCGGAGCGTTCCAGAACAGCTACTCGGCGGCCTCGTTTGCCTGCCTCGGCAGCGCAAAACAGGCCGGCAGCTCCCGCGCCCAGAACAATGACGTCAAATCGGCGGCTCATGTCGAACCGCTATTGTCGCAGGTTTCCACCGGCAGACTTGTAGGTCCGGCAGTGATCATTCTCAAATGGAGAGGGGAAATGCTAATTGGCGGGAAACGGAAACTGGCAGAACTGTGTGCGGGCGCGGGAAGACCGCGCCCGACGGAGAGTCAGCTTAGTGCGTGCACTTGGGAAACAGCGTCACCAGCACCATCAAATCCGACAAGGTGAACAGCCACTGATCGGCTTGCGCACCGGCCGCTTCCGCGGCGCGCGCGATGAAGCCCAGATGGCGGCTCTTGGCGAAGTTATGGATATGGTCGACGCAAATCCCCGTCAGACTTGCGACTTCCGAGTCGGTGAAGATTTTCTGGCTCGACTTTACGGTAACCATGGTCTTGCTCCTGGACCGCGCTTCACTGCCTCTTGCCTCTCTACTTGTTTAACCCCAAGCTTCGATGCTAGTTGCAATTTAAACGCTGCCCTTTTCCTGAGCAATAGTCGTTCCGTTCTCTTTGCCGCAAAACTCCCGGGCTAGTACTTTTCCCGTATTCGCGCGAAATCGCTTCTATTTTCGGGCCTTATTTGCGGGTGAGGGCCGTACTAGGCGCAAAAAACTACAGTCTTCCAAGGAACCTGTGAAACTTGCTAACCCTCTGACTTCCACGAACTTGCTACATCTTTTCGTAGATTTTGCCCAATTTCCCACATTTGCTTGCTGTGGCGGATTTCGTGCGCGGCAATAAATGCAAACCATCTGTAAAAATTAAGTCGCCCGAGAAACGGATGTCTCCAGCCATACGCACTCAGGTCGCGGTGCTGTGTCTCCTGCAGGAACGCCAGTGTCCTTTCGCGTACACCTCGCAACTGAGCGAGCATCGTTTCCTTGTCGCCAAGCTCCGTTGATGGCGTCACGATCGCTGGCACCTTGCGTTTGAGCACGCGCGACTCGACCAGCGCCAACGGAAAATGAAGCCGCTTGTAGATTGGTATGGGCATCGGTGCTTTTCGGATAAGCCTGTCGGCGTAGCCTCTTACTCCGCGCTCGACGTCGCAAAGGTGGCCGACGACTTCGCCTGCGGACCAGCAATCCGGTTTGGCTTGCTGGAGCCATTGCCGCGTTCCGATGGCGTCGGCGGATCGCAGGAACTCGGCCTGGGTGCTGGCCAGTTTTTCAAAGATTGATTGAAGTTTGCTCACGCTGGTGGCTGTGAGGCTATCAAGAGCCCGTCTGAATGCTGGCTTTACTAGAGAGATGCGCCGCCGGCTTGTTCGAAAGCGTGTGCGAGTTGCAGGATCTTGGACTCGCCGAAAGCCGGGCCAAAAAGCTGCAACCCAACCGGCAGCGTGCCGCAGATTTTGCCGCAGGGGACTGAGATCCCGGGCACCCCAGCTAGCGATCCGGTCACGGTGTAGATGTCCGCCAGGTACATTTGCAGCGGGTCGTTCGTTTTCTCACCGAGCTTGAACGCGGGAATGGGCGAAGTCGGCGTCACGATGACGTCTACCTTTTGGAAGGCATCGCGGAAGTCTTGCGCAATCAGCGCCCGAACCTTCTGGCCCTTCAGGTAGTAGGCGTCATAGTAGCCGGCAGACAGCACGTAGGTGCCGAGGACGATGCGGCGCTTTACTTCGGGGCCGAATCCAGCGCCGCGGGTCTTGCGATACATGCCGAGGAGCGTCGGGTCGTCAATGCGAAGGCCGTAGCGGACACCGTCGTAGCGGGCGAGATTCGAACTGGCTTCCGCTGTCGCGATGATGTAATAAGTCGCAATGGCGTAGTCGGTGTGCGGCATGCGAATGTCGACCGGCTCGCACCCGAGTTTCTTAAGCAGCTCAATTCCTTTTTCGACTTTTTCGCGGACACCGGAATCCATCCCCTCGGCAAAGTAGTCGCGCGGGATGCCGATGCGCATGCCTTTCACCGGCTTGGTGATTTCGTGGGTATACGTTGGCACCGGTGCGGTGGTGGAAGTCGAATCGTTGGCGTCGCGTCCGGCAACCGTTTGCAGAACAGCGGCAACGTCTTTCACGGTGTTCGCAAACGGTCCAATGCGGTCGAGCGAAGATGCAAACGCGATCAAGCCATAGCGTGAGACGCGGCCGTAACTTCCCATCATTGCCGGAATGCCGCAGAGCGCGCCGGGCTGGCGAATCGAGCCACCCGTATCGGTTCCAAGAGACGCGACCGCAAGGCCCGCCGCCACGGCGGCTGCCGAACCGCCGCTGGAGCCGCCCGGAACCCGATCTAGCGCAACTGGATTTTTCACCGCGCCATAGGCCGAATTCTCGTTCGAACTGCCCATGGCAAATTCGTCGCAGTTCGTTTTTCCCAGGATGATCGCACCGGCTTCTTCCAGGCGTGCGACCGCAGTGGCGTCGTAAGGTGGAACGTAGTTCTGCAGGATCTTTGATCCGCAGGTGGTGGTAATGCCGCGCGTGCTGATTACATCTTTGATGGCTACGGGCACGCCGCCGAGCGCAGGCAACGGTTTTCCAGCGGCAATCAGCGCGTCGATCTTGTCGGCTTGCGCGTAAGCACGCTCGGGAGAAAGTTCGAGATAGGCGTTGAGCTCGGGATTCCGGCGGTTGATATTGATGTAGAAATCGGTCGTCAGCTCTCGGGCGGAGCGTTTCTTCGCCGTTAGCGCATGCTTTACACCGTCGATGGTCCAGGGTGCCGTCATCGTTCGATGACTTTCGGAACGCGGAAGAAGGGTGGCTCGGGATCGGGCGCTTGTTTCAAGATTTCAGCAGCAATGCCGCAGGGAACTACCGTGTCTTCGCGCAAGGTAGCGTCGGCGGTCTGGTCATCGGTCAATACTTGCGCCATCGGCTCCACGTTGGCCGTATCCAGCTCGTTCAGCTTGCCGATGTATTCCAGGATTTCGTCAATTTGCGCGCGGTAAGTTTCCAGCTCCCTCTCGCTCAAGTCGAGATAAGCCAGTTCCGCCACCCGCGCCACATCTTCCCGACTGATTCTCACGCAAAAACTCCAAATTGATTAAAAAACACTCTAACATATCCAGTTGGTTGATACGGGCAACGCGTTCGGCGCACTTCAGTCGTATTTAATCAGGATGACGGAGCAATTCGTCTTCCGGTCGTACCAGGTTCTCCCTTGGCCGTCTCGACCGCTCTTTGCGCCCCACAACAACGTCAGACCTTTAATCTCAAACCAGATTCTCCGAATCGCTTCTCGGAGCGTGAACGCGCCTCTATCGCCATAGGGTGGAGTCGTTCGTATACGCACAATGAAAGAACCAACCGTTTGCTTTCCCCGAGTAAGGGGCCATGCGAAATAAAGAAACATCAGGGCCAGAGTAATCAAAACCAATGGGATGAGGATTTCATCGTTGGGGACTGAATAGTCCCGCACAAAATGCCAGGAGAACTGCCCTGTCCGCTTAGCCTCAATCAAAAGGGGGACAAGCCCTCCGAAAGGTGCCAGGATTGCGATACTGAACCAGAAGTCAATCAGAAATGCGCCAAATCTTCTCCAGCCGCTTGGAATCCCGTCTGGCGATTCCTTCGCCTCCAATTTGAGGAGAACCGCGAAGAGACCAATTCCACCTACTGACCACGCGAGCAGGACGGGGTGAGAGCCGGCAGCCACATAACCACTCCCTCCTTGCCAGTGCGAGCTAAAACCAACTTCTCCGCCGGAGAACAGATATTCAAGAGGAAGGCTCAGAGCAACCCAAACTGCTGCCATCGCTCGCAGCAAACCCATCTTTGCTTTCGGCGCTAGCATGTTCAGCGACTCTAACGATGCAGAGTTTCAACCACTTTTCGTGGGTACTTGGTGGCGACGTAGTTGTCGACGAGGGATTGGAAGGCCGCGGCGAGTTCGTCGTAAGTGCCTTCGAGGGTCACATCTTTTTTGCCATCGATGTAAACGGGGCAGCGGGGAGCTTCGCCGGTGCCGGGAAGCGAAATGCCGATGTTGGCCGCTTTGGATTCGCCAGGGCCATTCACGATGCAGCCCATCACGGCCAGCGTCATCGTCTCGACGCCGTCGTACTGCGTCTTCCAGGTCGGCATCATTTCGCGAATGTACGCTTGCGTCCGCTCGGCCAATTCCTGAAATGTCGAGCTGGTCGTCCGTCCGCATCCGGGGCACGCCGTGACACTTGGCGAAAAAGAGCGCAGCCCCAACGACTGCAGCAATTCGCAAGCGGCGTACACTTCTTCGCGGCGATCGCCGCCAGGGCGCGGAGTAAGCGAAATTCGGATCGTATCTCCGATGCCGTCATACAGTAGTACACCCAGCGAAGCGGCGGACCACACCAGTCCCTTCATGCCCATGCCGGCTTCGGTCAATCCCAGATGCAAAGGCTGTTCGGTCTTGCCGGCCAGATCGCGATAGACCGTAATTAAGTCTCGCGGCCGCGACGTCTTGCACGAAATGATGATCTGGTCTTGGTGCAGTCCCGTTTCCAGTGCCAGCTCGGTGGACTGCACAGCCGACAGCACCATGCATTCGTTGATGATGTCTTCCGACTCTTTGCCCAGATTTTTGTCGGTGTTCTCTTGCATCTTGGCCATAACCAGCTCTTGGTTTAAAGAGCCGCCATTCACGCCGATTCGCACGGGCTTGCCATTGTCGCGCGCCACTCTGCAGATCGTCGCAAACTGTTCGTCGCGCCGCTGGCCTGCCCCGACGTTGCCCGGATTGATGCGGTATTTGTCGAGCGCTCTTGCGCATTCGGGATATTTCGTCAGCAGGACGTGCCCGTTGTAGTGAAAATCCCCGATGATCGGCACTTCGCAACCAGCGGCCAGCAAGCGCTTCTTGATTTCCGGAACAGCCGCCGCCGCTTCCGGCACATTGACAGTCCAGCGAACAATTTCTGATCCCGCTTCCGCCAGCTCCAGCGTCTGCTTCAGCGTCGCTTCAACGTCCGCCGTATCCGTGTTGGTCATGGACTGGACAACGATCGGCGCGCCGCCACCGACCAGCACCTTGCCGACCTTCACGCCAAGGGTTTTCCGCCGCGCGTGGCGCGTTCCAGTAGCGTCAAATCCCGCAATCTGTGTTAATGAAGCCATCCCCAATATTTTAACAAACTCTCCGTTTTGGCGCGGCTTTCAAAGTGAGGTTGGGTTCCGAATGCTCTTAACTCACGTCCACGCCGTGCTCGATCTGGCGCTGATATTCGTTCGTGTCAAAGTGTCCCTGCGATTTGGCGATCAAACCGTCGGCCCCGATCTTCCAGTCCTCAAATCCGCTGATTCGCACGTGCTTGCCGGTGCCGCCTGGACCAGTGTTGTGACCGTCCAGCGTCCAGTGAAACTCCACTCTCTCTCCGCGCAGGACTAACTTGTCGAACGTCACCTGCATGTCTGGAAAGGCAGTCATGAATGTACGCGCCTCGCTTGCGATCGCCGCGCGGCCCACTGCGAGCGTTCCGCCATTGATCACCAACGAAGCTTCCGGCGAGGGGGCTTTTGGCTGCACCACGCTGCTGCGTAGCGCGAAGCAAACTTCCTCAGCCGCGATTCGTCATTCATGAAAATGTACCCGCCGAGGCTACCAAGCCTAACTCTTGCGCGCTTCGCGCGTCCAATTTCACACAGACAGGCTTGCCTTCCCGAACATGAAACTCGCTCGAATACGCGCACCATCCGCGTGTGGCTTCCGCCGGGATATAACGATCCTTCAGAACTCACTCGACGCTATCCTGTTTTCTATTTCACGGATGGCATCGCCGCCTTTGATGGGCGCAAACTGGACAAAGTCGCGGGCGACTTGGTGAGAGGCGGCAAGATTCCGCCCACGATCTTCGCCGGAATTGACAACGGTGGCTCGACGCGCGAGTCAGAACATCCCGGCTCCGACCGCGCCAATGAATACTTGCCGTATCCGGACAGCAGCCTCGAACCGCCCGTCCCCCATCCGCATGGCAAGCTGTTCCCTGCATTTCTGGAAAATGAGGTTCGGCCACTCGTCGAATTGCGTTATCGCATCAACGGCGAAGTGGGCCTGGCTGGCTCATCCTATGGCGGGGCGATCGCGGTCTACACGGCAATGGAAAAGCCCGGCCATTACAAGTGGCTGCTGATCGAAAGTCCTTCGCTCTATATCGCCGATGAAGTTCTCCTACGCAGCGCCGAGAAATTTCAGCAGTGGCCTGAGCGGGTTTATGTCGGTGCCGGCACAAATGAAGGTCAAGGAGACGCGAAGAGGGAGATGGTTGAAGATGCGAAGCGTTTCGTCAAATCCGTCTCGGCCAGCACAAAGAGTTGTTTTGTGCTTGCACAGGGAGGGGTACATAGCGAAGAGGCATGGCGGGCCCGGCTTCCGATTGCCCTAACATTTCTGCTCGGTGATTCCTCTTGCCCCACTTCACTTCATCAGTGAAATAGCCAAAAGTTTCGCCCACGAGACAAAATATTTACAACAAACCCCGGGGAAGACAATCGTCCGTAAGCGGTTCGCAAGAGAAACCGCCCAGCCCTCTGTCATTCCTTCCGCGCGACTGAATTACGAGCAACTATCTTTCCCTATCTTTAGCATTATCAGCAGTTTCGAGCGCAACCGCCACTTCCACGGCTCGCTCCAATTCGCCTCGAAATTCCTGCCATTTTGTGCCAAGGCTGGCGACAAAGCGGGTTTGCATCTGCCGCCACAGCGGGACGGCGATGGCAAGCGCTTTTTCGGCTTTTAACGTCAAAGTTAGTAAGCGCTGACGCCGCACTCCTCGAGGGGCGATCTCAATTAGTCCGTCTTTTTGCAGGAGCTGCAGGCTTCGCGTCATGGTCGCAGCGTCGATTACCAGAATTTCACCGACGCGTGACATGGATATGGGTTGTAGCTTGGCGATAGCAGTTAGAATTGCAAACTGTGTCGAACGGAGCCCTGAAGGCGCAATGGCGGCGTCATAAAGGCGCGCAACGGCCCGGGAAGTACGGCGGAATTGGTAGGCCGCGCAGCCGGAAGTTCCGGAGAGGTCGAGAGGGAAGCCAAGGTCGTCGGAAACAGGCTTGACTTGCATATGCAAGTCAAGTATAAGTGGTTCTTAAGAGTTGGTCAAGCCTGCGCTTGCAGGCAGTTGGTCTTAAACGCGAGTGATTTATTCGCCGGTCAAAAATTCAGGTCCTGCCCGGCGGATCGAAACGGTCGGTGGGTGCCCGGAGGGAACCCATGAGTATTCCTATGACCGCGAGTTCGGCGCTAAATGCGCAGGCCCGGGAAAGCAAATCTTCTTCAATCGCAGCCAGCCGCTACCTGTGTTTCGGGGGATTCCAGCTTGATACGCAAAGAGAGCTTCTGTTCAAGGAGGGCAGCAAAGTTCGCCTGCCGGGAAAGGTATTTCAAACGCTTGTCGCCCTTCTGGAAAGGCCGGGCGAAGTGGTGACGCGCGAAGCCCTGCGCGAAAAATTGTGGCCAGAGGGGACGTTCGTGAATTACGACGCGAACGTGAATACCACGGTGAACAAGCTGCGGCTCGTGCTTGGCGACTCGCCCGATCAGCCCGCGTACATCGAAACGATTCCTCGGCTCGGGTACTGCTTTGTCGGCAGCGTTGAAAGGCGAACCGAGATGCTGGGAAGTGCTGCTTCTGCCAAGCCGCCAGCCGTTCCCGCTCTTGCCGCGGGAGCAGCAGCCGTCGCGCAAAAGGTGGAAGCCGCTCAAGTCGCTTCAATGCCGGATTCCGAGAATGCTTGGTCGCTTCTACGGAGCAAAGCTTGGGTGGCTGCGGCCGTCCTATTGTCCGGGGTGCTCATCGGCATGGGAATCGCCTACCTGGCCTATCGCGCTTAGCTGGCCGGCATTTCTAAGCGTCTGCGTCAGCTCTTTCTAGCCCCGGTTTGCGGGAAGGGCGAAGCGGTTTTTTTGTCCTTGCGCGTAGTAGCCGGTGAAGAGCAAGGCCATCGCGAAAAGCGAAGCGATCCAAACAATACTGCCGTATTCGATTCGCGCATCGTCGCCTTTGCGAAACGCGAGCGGAAGCGGCAGAGGGAGAAGAACCCAAACCCACAGGAAGACCACAAAGGCAAGGTTGTTCCGGCGACGAATCGCCGAGGCCAGAAACGGGGCCATTGCCATCAACACATTTCCAAACCATAGCACTCCGAACCAGAGGAAAAAGTCGAATCGGATTTCTTCTTTCCGAGAGAAGCACAGAGTCAACTGAGTGTCAGGCGTGTCTCGCTGAGATCGAGTTCATGCTCGAGTTTGCGCAGCACTTCGTCATTGATGCGGCCTTCATTGCGGAGCTGAACGGCTGTTTTGCGTTCGAGACGCAGCATCTCGCCCAGCAATTCGCGATAGCGGCCTAGTTCCTTGCTGGAAAGGGCATCGCTGTCGCCCGTGTCCTTGCCTAACGCCGCCAACCGCCGCGCGTAGCGGTGTGAGATGTCGTCGTACACCGCGGAAAACTCGGGGGCGTCGTTTCCGCGCAAGCCTTCAAGGAACGTTAGTGCGGTGCTGGTGATCAGGCGGCGCGCTTCGTCTTCCTCGCCCTGCAGGTCAGAACCGGAACCGCACAACCCGAGCGCCCGGATCAGCGGCGGCAGCGTGAGTCCCTGCAAGACCAGCGTCACAAGAATCACGCTGAAGGTAAGAAAGACGATCAGGTTGCGCTGCGGAAATGGCTGCCCATTGGCAAGGAATTCAGGAAGAGCGAGCGCGGCGGCTAATGCCACGACGCCGCGCATGCCGGTCCATCCCACAATAAACATTTGCGCGCCAGATGGCCGTGGGTAACTTTGCCCGAGCAATCGCGTTCGAATGAAGTAGGCCAGCTTCGCGCCGGGATATATCCAGAGCAAGCGCAAGACGATTACAATGGCGCTGAAAAGCGCTCCGTAGAGCACCAGCTGCCCCAGGCTGTATTCGCGAATTCCCGCAAGCACATAAGGCAATTGCAGACCGATCATCACGAAGGTGAGGCCGTTGATGGCAAATGTGAGCGAATCCCAAACGGCCCAGGCTTGCAGGCGGACGGCCGCCGAGAAGAACTGCGAACTGCGGCGGCTCAGGTACAGACCACACACGACGACAGCCAGCACTCCGGACGCCTTAACCGATTCCGCCGCAAGGTACGCCGCGTAAGGCGTCAGAATGCTCACCACGATTTCGATGGGACCGTCGTCCAGATATTTTTCAAACCATTCCACCAGCAGCGCGACCAGCATTCCGATGGCGATCCCCACGGCAATCAGGTAAATCAGGCGGAGGGCGGTTTCGGCCGGCGTCGGCGTGTGGCCGCTCACCACGATTCCGAGGGCGACTTCCAGAGCGAGCAAGCCCGTCGCGTCATTCACCAGGCTCTCGCCTTCCAGTATGTCGACAATGCGTTGCGGCAGTGACAGCCGTTTCGCAATAGAGGTGGCAGCGATTGCGTCGGTCGTCGCCACCACCGCGCCCAGCACCAACCCCAGCTCCCAGGTGAATCCCGGAAAAATCCAATGCGCCGTTCGCGCTACACCGGTTGCCGTGAAGCTGACCAGACCAAACGCCAGCAGCAGGATGCTGACGAGGTTGGCTTTGAAGTCGCGCCAGGAGGTGACCCAGGCAGCGGCATACAACAAGGGCGGGAGAACCGCGAGAAAAACCACACTTGGGTTCAGGGCGATTCTGGGTATGCCGGGAATGAAGCTGAGCAGGAGACCCGCAACGACGAGCACGATCGGATAGGGCGTGCTCAGCTTGCGGGCCAACGCCGCAAACAGAACGACAAACAGCAGCAAGGTGAGCAGGACAATTTCAAACGTGTGGATGCCGCCGGTCTCCGTCATGTTGCTGTCCTTGCGGAAAGTATCGAGTAGCCATCATAACTGCCGTCCCGTTTCGCGAGTAGCAGATGGCGAGCGGCGCCGCACTGGAAAACGGTCAGCGGCTTCGATTGTTTCGAAACGAGGAAAGCAGTCTACCGCAGCAACTGCACCAAATTGCTGTAGTCGTCTGTCCAAAGGATCGGTTTGGCGGTTCCCGGAAAGGGAATGGAAATCCGGCGCAGGGACTCAGTTGAGACTGAGGCGGGATCCTGGGAGAGCAGAATCCAGTCTGAAGTGCTGGACATGCCTCCGAGCCAAGAGGGTTTGGTCCGGAGAGCAAAAAATCCATTTTCGTTCGCGATGCCCGCGATGACCGGACCCAGGTCCAGGACTGAGTTGGTTACATGAACGGCAATCACCGAATGTTCTGAACGAAGATGTTTTCGGTAGGTCTGGAAAGCTTCGCGCGTCAAAAGGTGAACGGGTATCGCATCGCTTGAAAACGCGTCGAGCACCAGGACATCGAAATTCTGCAGTTCGCCGCGCGCCGCTTCCCGCTCGAGCTCCATGCGGGCGTCTCCCATCACAAGGTCAACGTGCGCCGCCGAATCATTGATGAACGTGAAGTACGCTCGCGGCCCCATCGAGACTTTTGCTACGGCCGGATTGATTTCATAGAAACGATAGTTGTCGCCCGGCCGCCCTAAAGCAGCCAGAGTGCCGGCTCCCATTCCGACGAGGCCGACGCGCATTGGGCCGTTGTGCCATCCGGCGAGCAGAACGTTGGCGCCGCTATTCCTGCCGTAATAACCGGTGGCGACTTTCTCCAGATTCGGGCCTTTGAATTGGAAACCGTGCGCGGTGACACCATGCGTGAGAGTCAGATAGTTGTCCTGCTTATTCTCCACCACGGTCACGACGCCGTAGAAGTTTCGCGATCTTGCAAGGACATGCTGATAGAGCCAGCGCTGCGGAAGGATCAGTCCAACCAGCAAAACCAGCACTGCCGCTGCAAAGGTGACTCGCACCGCAGGGATGGATGGTCGTGGCACGTTTGGCTTCCGTTGCTTCGCCCGAAGCATTGCTGCAACGCAAATCAGAGCAATGGCGGAAAGCCACAACGCCCACGCCGGAATCTTTCCGGCTGCCGGCCAAAACTCCGCAAGCTCCCGCGCTGCCGGTACCAGCAGGATTCCCAAAAGCGCTGGAGCGATTTCGCGATTCCCCACGTACCACCATGAGGAACAGTCTCGCGCAGCGGCGACAAGAAGCAGCGCCGCACAGCCGAAAATCCCTAGTGGGAATTCCCAGAATGCTCCGAACAGGTTTGGAGCAAGCAGGCTTACAAACACGCCGCCGATTGCTCCGCCAAAGGAGATGCAGAGAAAGAATTTCGTGAGATGCGCGGGTGAGGGGCGCAGACGGGCCGCTTCTCCGTGGCAGACCATGCAGCCTGCCAACAAAAGCACGGACGCCGCGGCCAGGTGCGACAAGTAGGATTGCGACGTGGCTCTGGAGCTCAAGACAATCTGCCAGGCTGCGGCGGCAGCAAACGCGAACTGAAATACTGTGCGCGAATACCAGCGATTGTTCTCAAATGCCAAGATCAGCGAGATCAGGTAGATACAAAGCGGCAGCACCCACAAGAATGGAATCACTGCGACTTCCTGACAGATGTAATTGGTGGTGGCCATCAATTGAATGGACGCGCATGCTGGCAGCGCGATCCACAGCGTGGGAAGCTGCCATCCCAGCCGTAGGCCTGCGTCGGTCGTTTTAGCGTCGAGAGCGGGTGCAGGGAGCGAATCTTCGTTCCGCGGCTTCCATCGCGCGATCTGCCAAGCGCAAAAACCGAAACAGATGGCACAGGCGGTATAGCTGGCTGTCCAAACCCACGCCTGCGTGCTGAGGCGGAGCGCCGGTTCCATCAAAAACGGATAGGACAACAGCCCGATCAACGATCCGGCGTTGGAAAGAGCGTAGAGGCGATAGGGCGATTCGCCCGAAAAAAGCTTGTTCCACCAAATCTGAAGAAGGGGACTGGTTGTAGAGAGAAGGAGAAAAGGAACGCCGATCGCGGCGGCGAGAAATTCAATGATCGCCAGTGATGGATGCTGCACATTGCCGGCGCTAAAGGAAAATCCCGGAGTAATCGGCGTCGGCCAGACTTTGCACAGAATCGCCAGCATTAGAAGCGAGCCGGCCAGTGCGGCCAGCATGATCTTGCCCTGGCTCGCCGTCGAGACTCGCGACGCCAATCCATGCGCCGTAGCATAGCCAGCGAGTAACAAGACTTGAAAGACCAGAAGGCACGAGGTCCAGACGGCTGGAGTGCCGCCAAACCTAGGCAGGATGAGTTTCCCGAGCAACAGTTCGACGAAGAAGAGCAGGAATGCTGCGCTGAAGATGGTCACGCCGAAAATTAGGCGGAGGCGACGCGTACCATTGGGGGCCGCCACAGCTGAAATATCTTGGCCCTGCATCGAGGGATTTGGCGTCAGTAGATCAGTTGGTGCGGCAGAGGGCGCCATGCAACCAGTTTAGGCGACGCTATGAGCGGTGCGGCGACGCCGCTTCGACCTGTTTCCAAAGATGAAAGGAAATTAGCGAGCTGCTGCGCATGGCGATTCGCAGCGTCTAACTGGCCGATGCTGCCAGGTTCCCGCGCAGCCCTAGCGCATCCGCGTTTTCGCGCATGGATTGAATGCAAAAGGCAATGTGTTCTTCGAGAGGAATGCCGAGTTCGGCGGCGCCATTGCGGACGTCATCGCGGTTGACGCCTTTGGCGAAGGCTTTGTCTTTCAGTTTTTTTGTGACGGAACCTGTTTCCAGATCGAGGATGCTCTTCGACGGCCGTACATAAACGCACGCGGTGAGGAATCCGGCGAGTTCGTCGCAGGCGAAAAGCGTGTGCTCTAGCGGAGTCTGCCGCGGCACGTTGCAGTAATCGGCGTGCGAGAGAATCGCACGGATGATTTCTTCAGAGTAGCCCCGCTCGCGCAAAATCCTCGTACCTTCAGCGGGATGCTCCTTGTCGGCAGCATGTTCGTTGTTCGGCCAGCGCTCGTAGTCAAAATCGTGCAGTAGCGCCGCGATGCCCCACGTCTCTTCGTCCGCTCCGTTCTTGCGAGCATACGCGCGCACACACGTCTCCACGGCCAGCATGTGCTTCCGCAGCGACTCTGATTGGGTATATTCGCAGACTAGCTTCCAGGCATCTTCCCGTGTCGGCACGTCGAAACCTCCCGAACAGACAATTGGAACATAGGCGCATCCGAAAACGAAAGCGGTCGCGATTTCAGATATGATTTCGCGAAAATCACCGAGGGCTACTTCATGCTTGGAATTCGAAAGAGTCCATTCTTGAGTCACGATGAGGCAATCGAACAGGTGATGCTTGTGCTCTCGGCCGAAGCGCTCAAGGCGGGCGAACCGTTTACCGAAGCGGAGAAGAAAGCTCTGCATACGATGGATTGGATCGGGAGGTTCCTGCAGCCTTTCGAAGTAAGGCCAAAATATTGATTGAGCAGCTTCTCGAAAAAGAAACCGGCGCGGATGTGGCAGATCCGCGAAGTTTTGGAAACTCACTCGAATGGGCAGGGGATCTACGATATCCCCTTATTGTCGCCGTTACAGAGGAGGTCGTCAGCGAACGGCGCGAAGCGGACAAAACGAAGCCCCGAGCGCTATGGATAAAAGACAAATTTCGTTTAGTAGGGTTGCGCTCTCTTGGTCATTGTCCTCAGGTTCGCCGCGGTCGTTTTCTTCACCCTAATTTCAAAGCGGTGATTCCCACGAGGTCTTACAAGCGGGTTGGCTGATTGGAAACAATCCTGAATTGTCGGTCATTGCAATTCGGCCACGAGGATTGTGGTAGCTGTTGCGAACGAACACAAGGAATTGTGAGTCTTCGGCGATGCGGACGAAACGCCAAAGAAAAAAGGCGAAACTCAGGCGTAAACCGAGTGCTAGTCCCTTCGAAAAATTCTTAGTTCATACAGATTTTCCTTGACACGAAAACGGTACTAGGACAAACTCCCCCTCGCGCCAGTATCTGCCTTCCCCCAAAGAACGTTCCGACGTTCCTCTCCTATCCGCACGCCGGACAAAGTCAGCGAGGAGTACCGGTGTCCGCACATATGGAAAAAGAGTCTTTGCACTCACTTGAGATGGACAGGGAAGTAATCCGCTGCAAAACCTGCGGGCTTGTGCAGTATCGCACCCGCACGGGCAACTGCCGCCGCTGTGTGCGGGCATTGCCGCAGAGACTGGAGTTCCTGATCCCCCCGGCACCCGCTGAGGAGGTTCAGGGCGTGGAAATGCCGTCCGACAAGTTCGCCAACCAGAAGACGGTGGAGAACATCGGGCAGCGTATCCGCCAGTTGCGGGAATCCCGCGGGATGACGCAAAGCCAGCTGCAGTCGAAGAGCAAGGTGTCGCGATCCTATCTCTCTCGCATCGAGAGCGGACAGATGACGCCAAGCCTCGGCACGCTGGAAAAGATCAGCGAGGCGCTCAACGTCGGCCTCAACCGGTTCTTCATCCCGGAATCCGACGGCGAAGCGCTACTCGAGGATCCGTTCATTCAGGGGCTGCGCCCGTTCTTGCAACAGCTCGACTGGGAACAATGGCAATCGATCTTGAAGCGCTTGCAGGCGATTAGCGATCACGTCGGAGGTCCGATACCGAACCTCCGCCCTATCGGTAACCCGGCGCGGCTGCCCCAGCCTGCGGCGGTGTCGGGTGCAGGTTCAATGGGCCCCGTTACGCCGAACGTCGTGTATCGCCCGGCAGCTTCCAGCCAGGCTCTTGGCCATCCGCAGGGCTACCCCTTGCGTCGGCCCGGCGCTTCGCCTTTGTACTCGCGGCCACTGGCGCGGTAGGCGCAGGCGTTACAATCCCTCGAGTCGCGAACACGGCTGCGAGGGCAAGTGAAATCTGTCCCCTAAGGGCGTGCTTCGGCACGCCCTGAACTTTTTCAGGGGGAAGGTTTACGCACGAATGGGCTTATCGATCAGACGAAAATTCAGCTAAGGCGTGACGTGAAAGAATTGAAGCTCACAGGGCTGTCGGTAGGAGGCTGTCCCAGCTCCGCCGAACTGCAAGGTGTACCTTGGCGGAAAAGCCGGAGTTCCGTGATCGGCAAGCACCTGGGCGACCTGTACGAGGCCGACGGGCAGATAATTGGCGGGGACCGGCTGCTTTGAGACCGACACAATACTTCGAACGACGCGGTTTGCTCCGCTTCTTAGGGTAACTGTAGTGGTGACTTCTGGAACTTCCAGAAGCAAAGCGCGAAACCGTCCCTTAGTGTTCAGAGAACAGTTCATGTTCCAAAATACGGGTTCCTCGCTTTGCGGGATGAAAATTCGTTCTCCTGGGAAAACCATTCGAGATTCAAACGGCTTGAAATGATCAAAGCGAGGCTGTGATCGCCGTTCCAGCAAAAGATATTGTCTACCCACAATGCGTGTGTCATACCAGCGGTAGACGGAGGTCCAGGTAGCGGGCGCTTCCATCCACCCAAGCCGGTCATCTATGACAATAGCTTCGTAAACCAGGAATCGCGGTCCGTGAGTCGTAAGCCAATCGGCGTTGCGGCCATCAAGATAAGGTGTAAACGCTGAATAATTCTGCGGAACGGGGAGCAGGGCCAGATCCAAATCGTCGCCGAGCGCGCTGCTGTAGACGTGGGAAAGGAAGCTTACAGGTTGCTGACCGATCGCGTTTCGAATGTCGGGTTCCAGGCCGACGTCGATGGCATTTTGGCGGGCTTCAGCTTGCAAGGAGTTGACCAGGGATTTGTAGTGCAGGACTCGCCAGACGAGACCGGGCGTTCGAGCGGCTGTCAGAGATGCGATACTGCGGGCCGCGTCTTGCGCCGCGGCTGCTCTCCACCATAAAGCGACGAATGCGCATAAAACGACCACGCTCGCTAAAGCCACCGTGCGACGGCGCAAAGGTACGGCCAGCATAATTAAGGCAAAAGCCGACGAGAGAAACGAAAAAAACTGAATGACATGAGTGATGTCCTGCCGAACCAATCCGTGGCGCAATTCGAAGATGAGGGGAAAGCCGAGGACAAGCGCGAAGAAGATGGTCGTCTTTTGGTCCGGCAACAGTGTCAACAACGTGGCCGAGAAAAGAACCGCAGCTAACACTGTGAAAGCAAGCTGCAACGGAGGCCCGAGCAAGGACATCGCAAAAACGTAGCCTGTCGCCAATTCCTGGCTCGAACGAATGTATTCCGCAATGTTGTGAAATGAGTGAAAGAGCAGGAGGCTGCCGGTCAGGCTGACAACCAAGGGCACCAGGATAGCGAGGGCAGATTCGCGAATCACGTGCGGGCTGCGGTGAACCAGGCGATCGAGCACGAATCCTGCGACGACGCCTAAAACGAAGACCGCGCCGACAAACTGGAATAACGGCATAAGACCTAAGAGGACGAGGGCTGCAATCAATCTATGGATCCCGCCGCGCAAACGAAAATGAACGATTAACAACAGCGCCAGCGCGGGCAACAGGTAGCCTGGATACAAATCCTGAGCGTAGTTGATGGAAGAAAGAGCCATGAATGCGCAAAACAGCGCGGTGTTGGCGATCGAAAAGCGGGCAGCGACTATGAGATCCCACAACACATAGCCGAGGAAAATCCAGAGGGCGGTTTGAAAGGCCAGGCCCAGAATGAGATTTGTGCCGAGATGGAACGGAACCAGAAGATAGGCCAGCGGACCCCAGGTCCAGATAATGTCGCGGCCGAAGATCATATGATGAGCCGCGGCGTGGTTCAGTACAAAAAACCATGTGTTGTCCACCGTCCTGTTAGGAGCGCAATAACGGAGCGGACACAGGATGAGGCTTAGATAGAACAACAGGACCCAGCGGAACAAGAGATCCAGGCGGCGAAGCGGCGATGGCTGTGAATCGAGCTGGTAATCCACCGCGCCTCCAACGAAGCTGCTAGGTCTGCGAGAAAAGGTGCGCACCGATAACGAGAGAATAGATAAACGCAGCGGCCAAAAATTGTTGGAGTACGGCCGGTGCGCCAATCCTTAACGAGTAACTAATTGGCTTCGCGCAGTTGCCCCATCCGGGTTTAGCGGACGATGCGAGGAAATCATTCGCGCACTACAGAAACTTTTGCCGCCGGGACTTCGAGCCTCATCAATTTATGCTTGCTGTCCAGCAAAAGAAGGATTTCAAGGTCACCCGTGTTCACTCGCAAACCCTCGTAGCTCTTCCCATCCTGCGACGCGGAACCGGTGGATTCGAGCGTAATGCTCCCCGGAGTGAGTTCCTGCGGAATCAGCACTGGCAACTGCTGCGCTCCGCCTTTTGACCAATCGTAGATTCGCGCGAGCACCGCATATTGGTGATAGAGATTGTTGTCAAGGATCGCGACCAGCGGCGTCCCAAAGGAGAGGTCCTGTTCATACGGCTTCGAGCCCTGCATTTGCAGAGTGATCTTCGCGGTTCCGTTGGCGAAGAGAATGTGAGCGCCATTGGTTTTGTCCGTTTGTGCGGTCCAGTCGTAGGCGATTGGCGCACCGTCCGGTTGCAGCGTCAAATTTCCAGTGACCTTGGTATCGCCGCCACTCTCACCTTTGATCGTTGTAGTGCCGCGCGCCATCCAGCCCGCTCCCGACGGAGCAATCTCAAACTCTTCCTGTCCCATGGATTTGCCATCTACGAGCAAAGAGAACTTTCCCTTGTCGGGCTGGAGGGGGGTGTTGGCATCCTTTTTCTGTGCGCGCGCGAAAGCGAATCCGAAGAAGAAAACCACAAGAGAAGCGGCTACGGCTCGCCGAAGCAGGCGTTTTACAGACCTTGAATCATGCATAGTTTCCCCCAACAAAATTAGAGTGTCACGTTGTGTTGAGAGCGAGCGGAAAAAGAGCGGGCGTGTTGCGTGAAGCGAACGTCAGGAGCGAGGCTCTTGCACGAGAAGGTGCGAGTTTGGATCGGTCTTGGGAAAAATACCGAGTCGCAAAATATCGGAGACAACGAGCGCCGGATCGCGTCCGCTGTCCACGCGGAAGTCAGCAAGTTGATAAGACGGTATGCGTTGAGCGTGCAGCGCTCGAAAGCTGGTTTCGTCGCGAAACAGCGGACGGCCAGTCATCGTCATGCACCGCGCAAGCAACGTTTCGACGGACGAATCGAGCCAGATTACAGGCACGTTTTGCGTCTTGAGGAATTCCGGCGCTCCGTGCTGTGCATACGTGCCTCCGCCCAGTGCTAGAACGGCGGGCTCACGATGTTCGAACGCGCGTCCAAGCGCAGCGCGAAGCTGTGCGGCCTCCAACAAACGGAACGACGGCTCGCCGTGGCGCTCGAAGAAATCCGCGATGCGCGTACCCGACGCCGCTTCGATCAGATCGTCCAAATCAACGAAGCGCCACGCAAGCTGGCGCGCCAATTGCGTGCCAATCGTGGTCTTGCCGGAACCCATAAATCCTGCAAGGGCAACGACAGATATGGATGGTAAGCGGGTCACGCTGGAAGTTTACCGTCGCTAACGGAAAGTGGAAAGAAGGCCGGAGAGCCGGAACAACGAGTCCGGATAATTCTCTCGCCCCGTTAGTCGCGCTTGAGGATGCGGATGGTGCCGGAGAAGGAAGAGAGTTCAACTTTGGCCAAGCCGCTGCCTACCGAGCCGAAAAGGCCCTTGGCGTATTTGGAAGCCGTGCGGCGGATGCCGTGCGAATCCGGCTTCAGATACGCTTCCGCGCGATTGTCCACGTTACCCGTGGAGGTTTGCGCGTTTAGATCGAACGAATCGGTTCCAGCGAAGCGAACTTCAACGAGGCCGCGGCCGCTCTTCATGGTGTAGATGCCGGTGCGGATGAAATCGCCGTCAAAGAGAATGTTTCCGGTTGTGGTGTTCAGATTCACGCTGCGCAGCGAGGGCTGGAGGATTTGTGCGCCGCCGCTGATGGAACTGAAATCGAGCTTGCCACCGCACTGCGTGCAGACCAGCGTACCGCCGGTGGTATGAACAATGATGTAGCCGGACACTTCCTTGAGGTGAACGTCGCCATTCACGGTGACCAGGTTCATGTCACCCAAAACTTGTTCGACATAAATCAGGCCGGACTGTGTCTTGATTTGGAGCTCGGTTTCTTCCGGAACGGTCAGCTGAATATTTTCGGTCAAGTCAGAAGCCTGCGCGGCGTTGTCCAGAATTCTTGCGCTGACCTCGATGCGATCATCGGCCTGCTCCATTTCGACGCCAATCTTGTTGGAGGAGCCGGAAGCGGAAACAACAACTTCGGAATTCTTCCAGGACTTCACTTCAATGCGGCCGTCAGCCACATTCTGAATCATCACGATCGGGCGGCCCTTGACGGTGAAATGCTTTTCGAGTTTGTCAGCGGACGCAGGAGAGGCGAACGGCAGCAGGAACAGGCCGGCGCCCAGGAGTGGCGTGAAAACCGGGAGAACGGATTTGCGGAATGCGGGACTGAGACTCATCTTAGTTCACGCTCCTGCCGCGCTCCATCATTGCGGCCAAAATTTCTGCCTTCTGCTGATAAGCAGTGGAAAGGTATTCGCGCGCCATGGGGTCATTGGGATCTTCTTGCAGGCGCTTGCGGCATTCCTTGATGAACGCATTAACGGTGGCGAGATTTTCGCGCAGCGCAGTATCTACATTCGATGTGCCGCCCAACGTGCTAACGGTTTGCATCGGACCCAGTGACTGCTCTTCCTGATCCAACGTGGATCCAGTCTGCTCAAACAACTCGGGCACCGCCACGATTCCTGTCCGAACCGGTTCGCCTGCCGGACGCTGGCGCATTTGGTAAACGCCTGCAACGAGGACCAGTGCGGCCACGGCGGCCGTTGCCCACATACGACCGCGGATCAGTGTTCCGAAACTTTTCCACCAGGCGGGTGTTTCAGCCGGTATGACGATTTTGGGCTGGCGAATAATGCCTTCGGCTTCCAACTGGGCCTGGAGAGCGACCCAAACGCGGGCGGGAGGTTCTACGTCGGCAGGAATCTGCTTGGCGGCTTGCAGGATAGCGGAGAAGTCTTCCACTAAAGCAGTGCAGGAAGAGCATTCGGCGGCATGAGCCTGGGCCGCGTCAGGCAACTGCACAAGCCCGCTTTCTTCAATTAGGTGTTCAAAGTCCTTACACTGCATGGCCCTTCACTCCGCAGGAGTCACCGTTGCACAATCAGACTCCAAAACCTTACAAATCGTTGCTTGGACCGCCTTGTAAAGTTCGACACAGACCCGGTTGGCGCTAGTGTAGCTCAATCCTGGTTCGGTGCCTGAGCTTTTGCTTCCTGGCGTTCCTGCCGGGCCTGATCCCGGGCGTCTTCCTGCAGCAGCTCCCGGAGGCGGGTGCGCGCCTTGTGCAGCTGCGATTTGGAATTGCCCACAGAACAGCCCATGATGTCCGCAATCTCGTTGTGCTCGTAGCCCTGCACATCGTGGAGCACGAAAACCGTCCGGTAGCCCGGCGGGAGCTTCTCGACCGAACGTTCCAAATTGACCCGGTCCACGGCGCCGCTCAACCCAAGGTCCGGGGCCCCAATGTCTTTTCGTGGTCCACCGGTTTCCTCATCGGGCTCGGTCGTTTCTTCCAGAGAGGCGGCAGGCAGAGACTTCTTGCGCAGCCGCATCAGGACGACGTTGACGGTCATACGGTGCAACCAGGTAGAGAAGGCAGATTCGCCGCGAAAGGTGCCGATCTTGCGGAAGAGTTGCAGAAATGCTTCCTGCATCAGGTCTTCAGCGTCGGCGGGGTTCCCAACCATGCGGAGGCACAGAGCGTAAACGCGGCGGCTGTGCATCTGATAGAGAAACTCAAACGCCGCAGCGTCTCCGGCTTGTGCGAGGCGGATGGCTTCCGCTTCGGTCAGCGCAGCAGGTTTGCTAACAGCCTGCCTCGGCTCGGTTGGTCGTTTTTGGGCCAACAGTCCAACAAACGGCGCATCCATACTTTGGGATGCACCATGTCCCCCATAAAGTTGTCCCTTGACAAGCGGAAGTCAGTGAAAATCAAGCGCAATTGCCGAGCAACCGCATCGCACGAACGCACGTTAGCAACCGGCTGTATCACAACAGCGAAGCAATCAGCAGGGCAGGAGCGAGCGCCCCGCCGATGTATTCTTCGCCCTCGACACCAACGAGGCGTTCCGGCTGACCGTTACGCATCGGCTTGCAAGGATGTCTTATTTTCCCGCGACGGAGGTCATTCGTCTAGCGTGGATTACCGCGGACCCAAAATGAAGGAGGGGGCGGGCGCGGCAGAGACCCTGGATCGTAAAGTCCAGCAGGTCCAATTGTTCTTCCGGCAGGACAACCAGAAAAGACTTAACCAGGACTAGCGTTTCGCGAAGGCAGGTATTGAGATCGAAATGGCATACGTCCAGGGCATGCCAGGAAACGGAAGCTTCGTTCACGTCGCCCGGCTCCAGGTGGCGAGCCGCTTCGACGAATGAGTCGCCGAGTTCTTCGACGATGTGTTCGAGAGCAGAAACCTTTTGAATAAACTGAGAGCGCTCTGATAGGAGGACGTGGCACATCAAACTGCTGAAGCGCGCCGTACGTTGTGCGCGATCTGTGCGGAAATTCGCGGCCTCAAGCGGCGCCAAGTTCGGAACGACGCCGAAGTGCCGTACCTGCTGGCGCATGGCATGGAGCACTGAGCTCAATCGCAGCACCAGCAAATCGCAGAGCTCGGGGGTTACTTCCGCAGCTTGGGCAGCTTTGACGCCGTACCCGTGCCGACCGAGTTCGATCACCTCGTTCAACGTAACGCTTAACATCAGATAAGCATTTTCGAGTTCGCGAGAGTGGGCGTAGAAAAAGCTCGACTTGGCTTCAGGCAAGAAGGCACGCCAGTCTTGCTGAACCGAGTCATACCTGCGGGACGGGGCGCGGGTATTCATGCTTCTTCCCCCAAGGCGCAAAACTATACCAGAAATCTGGTATGGAGAGGTGCGCTTTTGTTGCGGCTGTATCCCCCGCACCGCTATACTCGCCGTTTTACTCCCGACGAACAGAGGACGCCGTACGTGCAATTTGAACCGCAGGACCAGTTTGAGCAGAGACAGCGGAAGCTGGAGCAATTGCGAGAAGCGGGGCACGCCGCGTATCCGCACGAGTTTCGCTGGACGGCGACGCCAGCGGAGCTGGCTGCGAAGTATGCGGGGAGCACGGCGGCTGACCTGGAGGCTAATAAGGTTGCGGTGCGAGTTGCGGGAAGGATTGTCTCCTACCGCTTGATGGGCAAGGCTGGATTCGCGCACCTGCAGGGGGGCGGTGGGCGTCTGCAAGTCTACGTTCGCAAGGACGTAGTCGGCGAGCGCGGGTTTGCGCTGTTCCACCTGCTCGATTTGGGGGATCAGATCGGCGTTCGCGGGCACTTGTTCCGGACGAAGACGGGGGAACTTTCCGTGTGGGTAGAGGAATTGACGCTCCTGGCGAAGGCGCTGCTGCCGCTGCCCGAGAAGTGGCACGGGCTGACCGATGTTGAGCTGCGCTACCGGCAGCGCTATCTCGACCTGATCGCTAATGAAAAGTCACGCCAAGTCTTTTTGACTCGAGCGAAGATCGTGCAGGAGTTGCGCAGATTTTTTGACGCGCGCGGCTACGTGGAAGTGGAAACGCCTATGATGCACGCGATTGCGGGGGGAGCGGCAGCGCGTCCGTTCGTTACGCACCACAACACTCTGGACATTGATTTGTACCTGCGGATCGCCCCAGAGCTTTTTCTTAAGAGGCTAGTGGTGGGCGGACTGGACCGCGTCTACGAAATCAACCGGAATTTTCGCAACGAGGGAATCTCGACGCAGCACAATCCGGAATTCACGATGCTGGAATTTTACGAGGCTTACAGCAACTACCAGGATCTAATGACGATGAATGAAGCATTGCTGGCGGAGCTGGCGACCAAGATTGTAGGTTCGACGATTGTGAAGTATGGCGAGATGGAACTGAATTTTGGAAACTTCGAGCGGCTCTCCATGCGGGAAGCCATCTGCAAATACTGGCCGGCCGCTGCGGCGAATGCGCCAACCGTGAATGAACTTTCCGCGCCCGGCGGAGCAAAGGCGGCAACCGAACGCTATAACACGTGGGCGAAAAGCAGCAGCGCGCCCTATGCGGCTTCGAAGGGAACGCTGAGTGACGGGGAATGGACAGGCTTGCTTTTTGAGACGATGGCGGAAGACAAACTGCAGCAGCCGACGATTCTTTACGATTTTCCGACGGACATTTCTCCGCTTTCCAAGCAAAAGCCAGATGATCCGTCGCTGGCGGAGCGGTTTGAGATTTACATCGCGGGCATGGAGATCGCCAACGGCTTCTCGGAGTTGAACGACCCCGCCGAACAGGAACGCCGGTTCCTGGCGCAGATTGCGCAAGGCGGAGATGAAGTCCCGAAGCAACTCGACGTGGATTACGTCCGTGCGTTGGCGCATGGTTTGCCACCCACGGCCGGTGAAGGCATAGGAATTGACCGGTTGACGATGCTGCTGACGGATTCGCATTCGATCCGCGACGTAATTCTTTTCCCGCAGCTTCGCCCGGAAAACGCGCCGCTGCACGGTGAAGAATCCGAAGGGCACGGCGGATAGCCGTGCCGTTTCAAGTGAAATCGGACTGATGCCATTTGAATGGTTTGTCGCCAAGCGCTACTTGCGGTCGCCGAACCGTCCGGCGGTGCTGCGACTGGTGACCGCGTTCAGCATTGTTGGCGTAGCGGCGGGCGTTGCAACATTAGTTGTGGCCCTCGCGATGAACACGGGATTTCGCGAGACGCTGCAGGATCGCTTGCTTGGAGTAACGGCACACATTTCGCTGACCAAGCCAGGCTCCGGCGGAATCCACGACTACGAGGCACTCGCGGGGAAACTGAGCAAGATTCCCGGAGTGCGAAGTGTGACGCCAGCCGTATATCAAACGGTGCTGATGACGTTCGGCGGCGAATCGCGCGGCGTGGTGACGAAAGGAATTGATCCGGTTCGCGAAGAAGCTTCCGACGAAGCGTTGCGAAAGCTGGCTGCCGGCAAGTTGGATTTTTCGACGGACGCGGATGGAATCGAAGCGCTTTTAGTAGGCAAACAGCTAGCTGATGAATGGAAGGTGCAGCCGGGAGACTTCGTTACTCTTACAAGCCCGCAGGGAAGGCTAACTCCGTTTGGACTGCTGCCGCGAACACGAAGGTTTCGCGTGGCCGGAATTTTTGATTCGGGATTTTACGATTACGACGCGAATTGGTGTTTCCTGAAACTGGACGCCGCGCAGGCGTTGGTGGGCGTTTCGGACGTGGTGAATGTTCTGGAGTTCCGCTTAGGGAATCCAGAAGACGCTCCGGCGGTTGCGCAGGAGATAGAACGACAGGCCGGCGCCGGATTTACCGCGGCGACCTGGATGGAAGAGCAGCGCGCGCTATTTCGCGCGCTCCGGCTGGAAAAACTGGTGACGGCGATCTTCATCGGACTCATCACGCTTGTCGCGGGACTGAACATTTTGGTCGTGCTGACGATGACGGTGACAGACCGGGCGAAAGACATTGCGGTGTTGCGCTCGATGGGAGCGAAGTCCGGCCAGCTGCGAGGTATCTTTCTGTGGCAGGGCTTCGCCATCGGTGCGGTCGGCACCATTCTGGGGCTGGCCGTTGGATATGTCTTGGCCTGGGCAGCGGGGAGCTACAGGTTGATTCCGCTGGACCCTCAGGTTTATGCCGTACCGTTCGTGCCATTCCACCCGAAGCTAACGGACGGCGTGTGGATTTCGGTTGTGGCGATGGGAATATCCCTTCTTGCGACGCTCGTTCCTGCACGTGCTGCGGCGCGGCTGCTTCCTGTGGAAATTCTTCGTTTTGAATAGCTTAGCCCGAATGAGTGGCTCGGCCGTTTGGCCACCTGCTTGCACTTAACGCGGTTGAGATTGCGTGAGGGTTGACCTCGGCGTAGCCGCTTTTTTGTCGGCTTGCCACGTGCTTTGCAAGTTGCTGATTTGCAGAGCGTTGCAAACTTCCCGTTTCGGGACGTTCTCTGTCGCAGTCAACGGTCCGCAACTTGGGTTCTATAAAGGTACGAGTTTGCATGCGCCACCGTCACGATGAGGAGACGCTATTTATTCGCCGCGAGGAGCATCTAATTCTTCAGAAGGACAGGACGGAGACACACCGAGAACGCTGAGATGTTAGAAATATGAGCGAGGGAATCGACAATTCGGGATCGGAAACAGGTTCTTCCGTTCTTGTTGCGGAGTCTCGCCGCAAAGCCGTGCTCGAGGCGCGCGGAATCAGCAAAACCTACGGCGTGGGCGAACGCAGCTTAAACGTTTTGCAACAGGTGAATCTTGCGTTGTACGAGGGCGAGATGGCGGCGATTGTAGCGCCGTCTGGAGCGGGCAAAAGCACTCTGCTGCACTTGCTGGGCGCGCTAGACACGCCTTCGAGCGGTGCTATATACTTCGATTTGAAACGCATTGAAACAAATGATGAAGCGGCGCTATCGAATTTTCGCAATTGCGCCGTGGGGTTTCTGTGGCAGAGGCATCAGTTGCTGCCAGATTTTACGGCGGCTGAGAATGTAGCGATGCCGCTGCTGCTGCGGGGCGAGTCTATATCCAGGGGTCTGGAAAAGGCCGGGAAATGGCTCGAGGAAGTGGGCTTGGCGGAGCGTGCCGGGCACCTCGCAGGACAGCTTTCCGGAGGGGAACAGCAGCGCGTGGCGATCGCCCGGGCCCTCGTCACCAGGCCGCGCGTGCTGCTGGCGGATGAACCTACCGGAGACTTGGACGAGCGGAATGCTTGGGCCGTATTCGAGTTGCTGGAGCGGTTACACCGGGCGCATGGGCTGACGTCGTTGATCGCGACGCACAACCTGGTCTTGGCAGAACGGTGCGATCGGATTCTGGGGCTGGAACGCGGCGTTCTGCGGACCCGCAAGGACTTCGCCGGAGGGGATCCCGGCGCGGTTCGAAGGGGCAGGGACCCTCAGGGAGAAATGAGCTAACGTGTTCGAACGCTACACGGAAAAAGCGCGTCGCGTAATTTTCTTTGCGCGATACGAAGCGAGTCAGTACGGCAGCCCCTACATCGAGACGGAGCATCTTCTCCTTGGGCTCATGCGCGAGGACAAAGCGCTGGCCAACCGTTTCTTGCGGCAGCAGGGCTCGATCGAATCCATAAGAAAAGAGATTGAAGCGCGAATTACGATTCGCGAGCGAATTTCGACGAGTGTCGAAGTGCCGTTGAGCGCGGAGTGCAAGCGCATCCTGAATATGGCTGCGGAAGAAGCGGAACGCCTGGGTGTCAAGCACGTCGCAACGGAGCACTTGCTGCTCGGAATTTTGCGCGAAGAGAAGTGCTTCGGCGCAGAAATTTTGATGGAGCGCGGATTGCGGTTGTCGGCGCTGCGCGAAGAATTGGCGCGCACTTCGGGTGAGAAGCCAGCTGCTGCGCGGCCGAAAGAGACTTCACTGCTGTCGGAATTCAGCCGCGATTTGACGCAGGCAGCATCAGAGGGCTCTCTGGATCCGCTGGTGGGACGCGAAGGGGAAGTGGAACGCGTAATCCAGATTTTGTGCCGCAGGACAAAGAACAATCCGGTGCTGATTGGCGAGCCGGGTGTCGGTAAAACGGCGATTGTGGAAGGACTGGCGCAGCGAATCTCCGAAGGTGATGTTCCGCCGTTTCTTTCGGAAAAGCGGATTCTTTCCCTCGATTTGTCGCTGATCGTCGCCGGAACGAAGTATCGCGGACAGTTCGAAGAACGGCTCAAGACCATCATGAAAGAACTGATGGAGAGCCAGAACTCCATCATTTTTATTGACGAGCTCCATACCCTGGTGGGCGCGGGTTCAGCGGAAGGTTCGCTGGACGCGGCAAATATCTTGAAGCCGGCGCTTTCGCGCGGAGAGATTCAATGCATCGGCGCGACAACGCCGAGCGAGTACCGCAAGTCCGTGGAAAAAGATCGCTCGCTGGAGCGCCGTTTCCAGGCCGTGAAGGTTCCGGCGCCGAATGAAGAAGAAGCGATTTTGGTACTGAATGGTGTGCGCGAGCGTTACGAAAAGTTTCACGCGGTAAGCTATACCGAAGACGCGATTCGCTATGCGGTTTATCTTTCGAACCGCTACATTCCTGACCGTTTCTTGCCAGACAAGGCGATTGACCTGTTGGACGAAGCGGGTGCTCGCGTGAAGCTGCGCCAGGCCAGCGTGCCGGAAGAAGTCAGCGAAGTGCAGAAGCGCGTGAAGTTCATCACTCATCGCATGGAGAGCGCGATCGCGGCGCACGAATTCGAGAAGGCGCGGTTTTATTCGGAAGAAGAGCGCAAAGAAAAGGAAACGCTGCGCGGTCTACGTGAACGTTACAAACTTGACGACGCGACGACTGGCATTGTTTCGCGCGAGGACATTGAAGAAGTTGTTTCGCGCTGGACTGGTGTCGCGGTCACCTCGATCAAGGAAGACGAACAGCAGAAGCTGCTACGCATCGAGCCTGAACTGCACAAGCGCGTGATTAGCCAGGACAAGGCGATCACAGCGCTGGCGCGCGCGATTCGCCGCAGCCGTGCAGGCTTGAAGTCACCTGCGCGTCCGGTGGGTTCATTTGTTTTCCTAGGGCCGACGGGTGTTGGCAAAACCGAAGTTGCGCGGCGACTTGCGGAATTTCTCTTTGGCTCGGAAAAATCCCTAGTGCGCTTCGACATGTCGGAATTCATGGAGAAACATTCAGTTTCCAAGCTGATTGGCGCGCCCCCAGGGTATGTCGGCTACGAAGAAGGTGGACAGCTCACAGAACGCGTGCGCCGGACGCCATATTCAGTTATCCTCTTGGACGAAATCGAGAAGGCTCATCCAGACGTTTTCAACATCCTGCTTCAAGTCTTCGAAGACGGGCAGTTGTCGGATGGTTTGGGCAATACGGTGGATTTCCGGAATACGATCATCATCATGACGTCGAATCTGGGGGCGCGGCATTTGCAGAAGCGCACGGGAATCGGCTTCCAGGGCGGCGCGGACGAAGCGAGCGCGAAGAGCATGGAAGACATGGTGATGAACGAAGTCAAACGGGCATTCAATCCGGAGTTTTTGAACCGGTTGGATGAGGTTATAATCTTCAACCCGCTCGGTGATGACGATTTGCTTCGCATCATCGATTTGCTGGTGGGGCAGCTGAACGACACGCTGATTCACAGGCAGGTGCAGGTTGTGTTGTCTCCGGAAGCAAGTCAGTGGATTTTGGAGAAGACGTGCGCGGATCGCAGCTACGGGGCGCGACCGTTGCGCAGGGCGCTGCAAAAATACGTGGAAGACCCGCTCTCCGAAGCGCTGATTCAGGGAGGAATTCAGAGGCCGGCGACGTTGCAAATTTACGTCGGTGGGGAAGGCCTCGCGTTCCGTCCGGTGGTTGAGGCAACCCCGGTCATTCACTAACGAATCTGACACCAACACGTGTGTTATCGGCTCGGCTGGAGCCGCGCGCACGGCCGGCTCCGGGCATGGAGAGACCGCGAAGCGAGTCGATTGAAGTGTGACCGCAAAGCGTCCATAGCAGAGTTCGGCAGGAGAGGAACATCTTGGGTTTGGGGGCGCGGCCTTGAAGTTTTCAACGGCCGCTTTTAGAAGAGTTCGTTCACCGTTCGGGTTTTTTCCGGTGCTGGTTCTGGTTTTCGGCGCAATCTGCCTGCAGATCGCGAATTCGAAAATTCTTGCCGCGCAGGAGGCCTCCCATTCGGGCGTTTCGCCATCCGCGCACAGTTACCTGATCCGCTCCAAATTAGATTTGGTTACCGGCGAAGTCGTTACAACGGAAGATCCAAATTTTGCTCACGACCCTCAGAATCCGGCACAGCCACCGGCGGTCATCGAGCGTATTGAATTCATCGGTAACCGCCGCGTTCGCAATGACACCCTGAAGGCGCGCATCTTCAGCCGGGAAAACGACGCGTATAACGAAGAGACGCTGCGGCGCGACTTTCAGGCGTTGTGGAACACGCAATTTTTCGAAGATGTGAAGCTGCGTGTGGAAGATTCTCCGGACCGCGCGAACGCCAAGATCATTATTTTTGAAGTGAAAGAGCGCCCGATCATCCGGCGCATCCGTTACGAAAACATCCATTCAGTTTCCGAGTCAGACATTCTGGACCGCTTCAAAGAGCGCAAGGTCGGGCTGACGGTAGAGAGTCAATTCGATCCGACCAAGATCAAGAAAGCGGAAGTGGTTATCAAGGAATTGCTGGGCGAACACGGCCGGCAGTTCGCGAAAGTTACGCCGCAATACGAGCGAATCGCGTCGAGCAATGCAGTCATTCTGATATTCAGAGTGGACGAAGGTCCGAAGGTCAAGGTCGGCCAGATCAAGTTTGTCGGCAACCATGCATTCAGTGATCGCAAGCTGATCCGTGCCATGCGTCACGACCGGCCGTATCAGATTCCTTTGTACATCACGGAAATCAACGTGATGCACAAGACGTATGACCGCGACAAACTGAACGAAGACTTGGAAGTCGGCATCCGCGGCATGTACCAGGACAACGGGTATTTCCGCGTACTCGTCAAAGAGCCGATTCTGGAAAATATTGATACGCGAAACAACCGGCTGGGCATGCCGCTGCCGGTCATGGGCAAATCGAACGGCAAAGCCGTTAACATGACGATCCCCATCGAAGAAGGCCCACGCTACAAGATGGGGACGCTAAAAATCGTCAGCGCCGATCCGGACAAGGCGCTTTCGTTGAAGGTAGAGGCGCTGAAGGGCGCGTTCCCGATCAAGCAAGGAGACATTCTGAACGTCTCCAAGATGCGCAAAGCGATGAAGGACTACACCAGCATCTATGGTGAGTACGGTTTCATCGACTTCACGCCCGAGCCCGATTTCGACGTCGACGACACGAACAAAATCATCAGTCTCACGCTGAAGTTCGACGAGCAGAAGCAGTATTACGTGCGCCGTATTGATTTCAGCGGAAACACAACGACGCGCGACAAAGTGATTCGCCGCGAGCTGCTGATCGACGAGGGTCAGCTCTTCAACAAGCGCGCCTGGGAAATGAGTATCCTGCGACTCAACCAGCTCGATTATTTCGACCGCATCGAGGAAGACAAGGCCGTCGAAATCAAGCGCAACACCAAGGAAGGCACGGTGGACCTGAACCTGAAGGTCCACGAAAAAGGAAAGCAATCCATCGGATTGCAGGGCGGCGTGAGCGGTTTGGCCGGCGGATTTATCGGCCTGACTTACCAGACCAACAACTTTTTGGGATTGGGCGAAACGCTGACATTCTCGGCGCAGTTCGGCAGCTTGCAGCGTATCTTCCAGTTCGGATTTACCGAGCCGTATCTGTTTGACCGGCCCATCTCGACGGGCTTCACCGTTTTCTCCAGCCGATACAGTTTCGACCAGGCCAAACAGGAAGCGCTGCTGCTCGGCCAATCGGTCAGCATCAACCCGCAATTTATTCAGAACTACAACCAGGACAGTACGGGCTTCACCGCGTTTGCCAGCTATCCCGTCAAGCGGTTTTCGTTCCTGCGTGTAGGTCTCACCTACGGATTGACGCGGACCAACATCACGGCTTTCAACGACGCATCAAAGCTGCTGTTCCAGTCCATTCAATATCGTAGCTTCGCCGGGCCGAGCGCGCTGGACGGAATCATTTCCAGCACTATTACACCGACGCTGCAATACAACACGGTGAACAATCCGCAGGAGCCCACGAACGGCAAGAGCCTTTTCTATTCGCTGGCGTTCACAGGTGGACCGATCGGCGGAAATGTCAACACGATCACGAACGTAGTCGAGTGGAAGAAGTTCAAGCAGGTGAACAAAAAGCGCAATGTGCTGGGCTTCCATGCGCAGGCGGCGTACATCACGGGTTATGGCGGCAAGGAGATTCCACCGTTTAATCGTTTCTACATGGGCGGCGAGCAGGATCTGCGCGGCTATGACATCCGTTCGATTTCTCCGGTGACGTTCATTCCAACGCAGACCACACAGGTCATTTCTTACGCGGATCCGCTTTCGGGCGGCGCGCTGCGGTCGATCCAAGTTCCGGTCTTGACGTACACCGCCACGCTGCCTGGGGGCGACTTGCAAGGTTTCGGCAACGTCGAATACCGCATCCCGATTGTCGGGCCGGTGCAGGCGGTGTTGTTCTTCGACGGCGGCACCAACGGCATCCTCAAGCGCGACGGTTTACAATTGAATAGCGCAGCGTTGAGCAACGACTGCACGGTCATTCCATTGAGCCTGACTTGCGCGTTCCCAACGGCGAAGCTCGGTACCAGCCTGCCCATTCAATCCGGTACCAACTTCCGCTTGAGAGGCTCGACGGGCATCGAATTCGTGGTGCGGTTGCCCATCGTGCAGGCGCCTTTCCGCATCTATTACGCTTATAACGTGCACCGCCTGCACCAGACGATCACGGCGCAGCCGCCGTTCATCGAGCCGAGCGAGATTCAGTTCCTGAAGAACACGCTCGACCCGATCGATCCGAATATTTTCAAATTCCAGGTGGCGCCGCAGATCAATTTGATTCAGAACAATCCCGGCCAGTTGAATTATTTTGAGCCGGCGACGACGTTCCGGTTCACGGTGAGCCGCACGTTCTAGGTTCCCGGGCGCGGGTGATGGGGAAGCGGATTTCTGTGGTTCCGAATTCGTGGTAATGCCGGGCATGGCCCGGAAGAAAGCTAGAAATCTTCGGCGCGCCTTCGCAGTGGCCGCGGAAGAATTGTGGGGGTTCTCGTGTCGAAGAAGTGCGCCAACTCTTTCCGTTTTGTATGCCTAAGCCTGAGCGCTCTGGGTTTGTTAGCGCTTGCCGGTTGCGGCGGCGGCGGAAACACCAACGTCGTGAGCGTTACAGTGAGTCCACCAAGTGGAACGATCATTGTCTCGCAGTCCATCACGCTGACGGCTATCGTATCGGGTTCAACCAACACGGACATCAGCGGCTGGACGTGCCAGTATTTCACCACCACTGTGGATTCATCCGGAAGCCCGAAGCAAGGCAGCAATCAGACCTGCACTGCGGATACTGGAACCATTCCGGCCAACACCACCGACGTCACGGTGACGTACACGGCGCCCAACAAAGTTCCGGATCCTACGAAGTTGACAGGCTCGAACTGTGCGGCAAGCACTTCGACTTCTCAGCAGGTGTGCCTGTTGAGCATTTTAATCACCGCTACCGCGGCTGCGGATACGAAAAAGACCGGCTCGTCTACGTTGACGCTGGATTCTGGTATCTCTGTGGCGCTCTCACCGACAACGGCGACGGTGCCGACAAAAGAGCAAGAGCAGTTCAACGCGTCGCTCTCCAACGATCTGGATCCGACAAATCAAGGTGTGAACTGGCTGATTACCCAAACCACGCCTACCGGAAGCCAGACGTTTCCCTCTCTTCCGACTTGCAGTCCGGGTTGCGGCAAGTTCGTTTCCACGACCGCCAACACGATGGTGTATCAGGCGCCGGACACTCTACCGACGACCACTACCGTGACATTGGTTGCGTCGTCTAAGGCTGATCCAACGCGCCTTGCGCTCGGAACGATCACGATTATTCAGGGCGGACCGATCCAGTTCAATACGATTTCGCCCACGATCGCGCCACAGGGAGCCGCTTTCTACAACATCTATCTCGATGCACCGAGCATCTCCTCGGCGTCCACGATTACGCTTACGCATCAGAGCGACGGCGCTAAAACGGTCATCAATTCATCGTCGAACCAGATCAAAGTTGTTTTCCCGGTGCCTTCGTCGTCTACAGCCACTCCTAGTTCGACGGGTGCCCGTTTGACGCTAAGCGCAGCAAACCTGCAGGTTGACGGCGTCTACACAGTTTCGGTGAGCGATCCCGGACAGCCGGTCACCACCTGTACGGGAACTCCGCTGCCTTCGGGATGCGCCGGACAAGGAAATTTCAGCTTTGCAGTAAAACCGGTACGCCCAACGAGCGTGGCTTCCATCCCGGACAGCTTTCAGCAAGGTTCGAGCAATGAGTCGAACCTGACTGTCGATGGCGGCTATTTCGGCCAGAACGGCACGATCGCCAACGTGCTCTTTGGGAATCAGCTTCCCAAGAACCAGGATTCCAGCTCAAATGCGCGACGGATGAATGTTTCGTTTGACGCAAACTTTGTGAACGCTCAACTTCCGGGTCTCTATCCGTTATCCGTCAGCCGGACCACGCCGCCTTTGCCGACCCCGGACAATCCGTCGGTCACGGATATTGCCATCTTCCCGGACTATTCGGCGACGTTTCATGCTCCGAATTTCCCTGCGGTCGTTGCTTCGCCGGTGCCGGCTGGCCAGAAACCGAGCGCGGTAGACATCGATTACAAGCTGGGAATTCTCGCGGTCGCCGAAACAGGCTCGAACCAGGTGGAGTTCTTCCAGATCGCTCAGAACTCTTTGTCGCCGATCCCTTGCCCGGCTACCTCCGGTACGAAATGCGCAGTGAATGCGCCTACCGGACTTTCGATCAACCAGTCCAATCACACGGTTGCGATCGTCAGCCCGCAAGATAACGAAGTTGTAGTGCTGCCACTGCCATGCCCTAGCGGTGTGGTTTGCTCTACCACGCCGCAGAACAATCCTGCGATTGTTGTCATCGGCGCTCCGAATTTGACTTATCCGAAGCACATCTCGCTGGCGGGGTTGTTGCCGGACGCGGTTTCTCCGGCTCCTCTTCCATACTCGATCGGCGTAGATTCTGATACCAATATGGGGATCGTCGCTTACTCATCCAGCGCGATTCCGACCCTTGCCAAGGTGGGCTTCCTGATCGATCTCAATGCAGACCAACAAGTGTGCTTGTTGAGCTCAGCGACACCGCCGTGCGTGTTTGCGCAGGTGACCCTGAACGCCGGTACTTATCCGCAGATTGCCATGGTTCCGCATTCGCATACCGCATTGGTGACGCCGGGAGGAGCGGGCGTGGTAAGCGGAATTGACGTCACCAAACCGTCGTCCCAGCTGGAAATTACGAACGTAAGCCTGATCTCGGGCGTGGTCACCGTCACCGTTCATCTTGACACGAATCAGACAATGGGTATCAACCCTGGCAATCCCGGTACGGTGCTCATCCAGAACGTTCCCAACGGCAGCGTGAATGGCGTGGTTTTCAACGGCGTGTTCACGGTGCAGAGCGTAATTAATTCGAACAGCTTTACGTATTTCTTGAATTCGGCTAACAACGATTCCGTAGACCCCACCAAATGCGATCCGAGTTGCGGCACGGTAAGCTTCAGCGCGCCCAATGTCGTTGTCGGGATTTCGCCAACTTCGCAGGGCATCGCCATCAATTCAGTCACTCGGACTGCCGCGATCGCCGACGCGAATGCGACGGGCAGCAACGGGCCGCAAATCAACTTGCTGAATTCGCTCGATCAGAACATTGGCTCGATCATTTTTCACGCGGGTTGCACGGCCAACAATACGAGTGCGTCCGCACCATGTTCGAACGCTCCAGAATTACTCGGCACGACCCAGGTTGCGTTTCAGCCCTATACCAATTCACTGGTTTCGTACAATTCCAACCCGGCGTTGAACACCCTGGCGAAAGATCAAGTTTCCATTTCCAATCCCGCTTCGCTGCAGCGGCAAACGTTTGTCCTGGATTCCAGCGACACAAGCGCCGGCGATCCAAACAGAAACTTCTTCCTTAGCGGGACTGGTTCTTCGACGATTTGCATACCGAACGCTACTCCCTGTGCGGGCACGACACTGAACTTGTTCGGTGGGCTGGCAGTGGATCCGGCCACCAATCAAGCGTTTGTCATACAGTCCGGCAGCAACCAGATTCGCATTGTGAATTTGCAGGTCGATCCTACGAACAGTGCCAAGACGCTCATGAAGCCGGCGCAGATTACGGAACTTCAGGTTCCGACGGTGGCCGGAGCTCTGATCGGCGGTATCACGGGCGCGGTGATGTCGCAAGGAACGCTGAGTTCCAATAACGATCTCGCTGGTGTGCTCATTTCCGGTTCCGGATTTGACTCAGGTACGCAAGTTCGGCTGGATGGGGTGGCGATACCTTCCGGCAACGTACACTTTGTCACAAGCCGGTTGTTGAACGTGACCATTCCCGCGTCGTTCTTGTTCGTTTCCTCCGGCCCCACGGCTCCGAGTCCGCTTTCGCACCGTTATGCAGTTGATGTAATCAACAGCAGTGGCGTGCGCTCCAACGCCACGGACTTTTACGTCATCACAGCCGTGGACTTGAGCAAGACGGCGCCGAATCCCGTTTGCAAGGACTCAAGTGGAAACGGGTTGGATGCACAGCCCAGCTCGGTAGCGATTGCTGACCAGTTGCCCGGCAAGAGTTTTACACCCATCGCAGTGGTAACCAACAGTGGCTGCGGAAGCGTTTCAATTCTCAATATCGATCCGAACAGCAGCGGCTTTGGGACACTTACCGCGGCAAAGACTATTCCGACGGGGACGGGGCCCATGGGCGTGGCCATCAGCCAGCGTTACGGGCTGGCGGTGGTTTCGAACAATTCCGACGGAACGGCATCGGTTCTCGACTTGGTCGCTGGGACACAGAAGGTTCCAGCGGTGACCGTTGGTTCCGAGCCGATGGGCGTGGCCATCAGCGACGATACAGGCATCGCGTTGGTCGCGAATTCAGGTAACGCCACCGTGTCGCGAATCGATTTCTCCGTGTTGTTCCCACAACCCGGCAGCACGACGGCGGCGCCAACTTCACTGACCGCAAGCACCATCGGAGTCGACCGGTCTCCTATCGCGGTAGCCATCGATCCCGATCGCGGTACCAACAACCGCGGATTGGCCGTAGTCACCGCCTTGCAGCTCGTCAGCGGAGGCACGGCCATCGGAGCATTGGACGCCGTGGATATCGGGTCCATCACGCCAGCTAAAGCGACGACCGGGGCGATTGGCGGTAGCGTAACAGCAACGCCGACGGGAATCGTGTTTGATCCGTCCGTTTCGCCGAAGTTGTTCTACGCAACTTCGAGCGGCGGCAACGTCGTAACCGCATTCAACCCGGATACAGGCGGTACATCATCTGTGCGAGTTGGCATCAACCCGACGTCGTTGGCGATAAACCCGCAAACCGGCGGAATCATGACCATCAACTTCACAGGTCAGACCATATCCATCATCGACACCGTTTCAAGCCCATTTACCACTCGACGTACCTATGGCCTGGGCGGTTCAGCGCAATTTGGCGTTGCGATTGACCAGTTCACAAACCTAGCGGTTCTGGCGGACCAAGCGAATAACCGGGTTTTGATTTTCCCGATGCCCAACTGATTTGGGTGAGTTGGGGGAATGCCGGTCGGACAACTAGGCGGCGGCTCCGGTGCATCGCATGTGACAGGACTTTCCTGCTCTGCCTGCTCACAGCCATGTGCTTTGCCGTTGCTAGGTAGGGTTTGGCTCGGCTATACTTTTCGGTTTGTACGCGGCCCGGAACTCTGCAGAGCGCGGGGGAAGTCGGGTTTCGGGGCTTGTATTATAAGTCTTGAGCGGAAGTTTCAGAGTTTGTAATGCAAGCTCTGAGCCAGGAAAATTTCGGCCAATCTAGGTTGGCGCAAAAGGGAAGCGCTGAGCGCTTCTCGACAAGGAGACTACTGTGAATAAGATGTTTTTAACGGCCGCCCTTGCCGCAGCGAGCATGGCCGGCGCGGCCTCTATTGCCGCCCAATCGGCGCCAGCCGCGGGTTCGACGGCTGGTACTAAGGTGGGCGTGCTTAACGTGCGTCAGGCCATCGTGCAAACGGCGGAAGGCAAGCAGGCCTCGACGGAACTACAGGGACAGTTCGCGTCGCGCCAGACTGAGCTTGAGAATATGAACAAGCAGATTAATGACATTCGCCAGCGTCTGCAGGCGAACGGCGACAAGCTGAGCCCGGAAGAAGGGCAGCGGCTGCAGCGCCAAGGCGAAGCGCTCGCCAAGCAGCTCCAGCGTAAGCAGGAAGATTATCAAGAAGACGTCAATGCTTCTCAGCAGGAAGTGATTGATCGCATCGGCCGTAAAATGATGGATGTCCTCGATCGCTATGCCCGGGAGAATGCGTATACTGCGATTTTCGATGCTTCGGCGCAGGGTGCGCCGATCTACGTTTCGAACGGCGTAGACGTCACGCCCGAAATCGTGAAGCTCTACGACCAAGCCTATCCGGCCAAGGCATCGGCAACGGCAGCCAAGCCTGCGACGAAACCGGCGGGGACCACTGGCACTCCGGCCAAACCCTAAATTGTCTTAAATCAGTCTTTTGTGAGGGCGCTGCAGTCGTGCGCCCTCATTTTTTGCCTTACCTTGCTTTTGCCGTATCGCGGGCATATACTTTGATTTCGCTCGTAACGGGTCGCACGATCGAGTGGGCGCAAGCCCACTTTTTTGTGTCTGCCGGTTGTGGGTTTCGGGGTTTCAGGGCTTGTTTTACAAGCCCTGAGGTAAAGAAGTCGTTTACAAACCCTGACGCGACGATGTCGCGTTTCACCGGCATTAGCCGTGGAGTCTCTGCTTGCAGTTGGAAAAGATTCGCGAAGCCGCCGAGCGGGTCGCTCGCTCGGAAGGGTTGGAAGTCGTTGACGTCGAATGGAAAATCGGCAAACAGCGCTTCCTTAGGGTGTACATTGACCGGCTTCCGGCCGCCACCGCGGACGCCAACGGTCAGCCGGACCCTTATCCGAAAATTTCTCACGCCGATTGCGAGCGCGTCAGCCAGCAACTGAGTGTGATTCTCGATGTCGAGGAGCTGGTGCCGGGTCCGGGCTATGTGCTGGAGATCAGTTCGCCGGGCATGGATCGCACGCTGAAGAAGCAGGCGGACTACGAGCGCTTCACCGGGCGCTCAGCTAAAATATGGACCGACGAACCGGTAGAAGAGATGAGTTTTTTTGAGGGCCGTCTAGCGGGTGTGGCAGACGGTAAAGTGAAGCTGGAGTTGCAAGGCAAAACTCCGCGAATAGTGGAACTACCGCTGGCCCTCATTCGCAAAGCGCACCTCGTCGTCGAGTTTTAATCAGACTCTTCGTCAGGAAAGAATTTCGCCGGGAGGATAAGTTTCCGGCGCTGGAGAAACAAAGTTCGTTCGGGAAAGTGTTATGGCGAATCTGCTCTATCAACAGATCGAAATGCTCAGCCGCGAAAAGCATATTGAGCCGGATGTGGTTGTGTCCGCAATTGAAGACGCCATGGTTGTTGCGGCCCGCAAATATTACAAGACAGAAGAAGACCTGCGCGGCAAATTCAATCAGGAAACCGGCCAGGTCGACGTGTATTCCGTTCTGACTGTGGTCGAGGAAGTTGCCGACCCTACTCGCGAAATCAGCCTCACCGACGCGCGCCGCAAGGATCCTGCTGCCGAACTAGGAGCCGAAATTCGCACGCCCAAGTCCACTGACGTTCTGGGGCGAATCGCTGCGCAAACCGCCAAACAGGTGATTCTGCAAAAGGTACGCGAGGCGGAGCGTGACACGATTTTCAACGAGTACCACAATCGCGTCGGCGAGCTGGTGACCGTCATCGTGAAGCGCGCCGAGGGCCCGGATCTGATCGTGGACATGGGCCGCACGGAAGCGCGGTTGCCGAAGCGCGAGCAGTCCAAGCTCGAAACCTACAACATTGGCGAGCGCCTTCGCGTTGTGATTCGCATGGTAGACCGCGCCGCCAAAGGGCCACAAGTTATCGTTTCTCGCGCCGATGCAGCGCTGGTGCAGCGCTTGTTCGAAATGGAAGTTCCCGAAATCTACGACGGCACGGTGCAAATCCGTGCCGCGGCCCGCGAAGCTGGCGAGCGCACTAAGGTCGCCGTCTTCAGTCGCGACAAGGATGTGGATCCTGTCGGCGCATGTGTCGGCATGAAGGGCATGCGCGTTCAGTCCATCATCCGCGAACTGCGCGGCGAAAAAATCGACATCATTCCCTACAGCGAAGAGACTGTCGCTTTTGCGCAAAAAGCGCTGAGCCCGGCGAAAGTTACACGCGTGCAGATCACCGATCCCGAAAATCACAAGCTCGAAGTGATTGTCGAGGACTCGCAGCTTTCTCTCGCGATCGGTAAGAAGGGGCAAAACGTCAGGCTCGCCAGCAAGCTCATCGGCTGGGACATCGACATCAAGAGCGAAGAAGAGAAGCGGCGCGAGATCGAAGCGGAAATGACCGCGCTCACGGCGCCAGTGACGCCGCTCACTGCTCTTGCCGGCGTCGGGCCTAAGACTATCGAAAAAATCGAAGCCGCCGGAATCACTTCACTTGAACAGCTCGCCGGCATGACGCCCGAGCAGTTGATGGAAATTCCGGGCATCGGCGAAAAAATGGTGGACAAAATCTATCAGGCCGTAAATCAGTTCTATGAAAGCGGTGCCGGCGCTGCGCCTGCCGAGGGCGCTTCTGAAGGCGAAGAATCAGCGTCCGCGGGAAATCAGACGGAAGCCGCTGCCGATTCCGAGACCGAAACAGCGGAAACGGCCGGTGAAGCGGAAGCAGATTCCACGGAAACCAACTCGCCCGCGACGGGATTGGCTGCTGAGGGCGAAGTGGAGACGCCGCTTCCTCCAGAAGCAGCGGCCGAACCAGGCGACACTGAAGATGTCTCTGCGTCCGAAAAGAAAAGCACTGAAACGAATTCGTAATTTGCAGTACCGGGGTATTGAACGGAGCGCATGACCGACGCCAATCAAGTCCGAATTAACGAGCTGGCCCGCGAGCTCGAAGTCAAGGCCAAGGCCATCATTGACCTTTTGCCAGGCTTCGGCGTCTCGGAAAAGAAGACGCACTCGAGCTCCATCCCGGTGGACGTCGCGGAGAAAGTTCGCCGCACGATTCAGGGACAAGCCGAGCAGGATGCCGCCGCTGATGCCGCGGCTGCGGCTGAAAAGGTCGCCAAGGAGGCTGCCGCCAAAGCGGCTCGCCTGAAGCAGGTTGCCCCTGCGCCTTCGGTTCCGCCCGTTGCTGCGAAACCCGCAGTTCCTTTGGCTCCGCAAACTCCGCCACCAGCTCCAGTTGCCGCGAAGCCGCCTGCTCCTGCTCCCGCCGCGCCACCGCAAGTTCCGGCACCCCGCCCCGCGACACCGGCGACTTCGGTGCCCGCTGCGCCAAGTTCTGTTGCACCAGTGGCTCCGCCAAAACCAGTGACGCCTCCCGCACCTGCTCAGCCGCCTGCTGCTCCGCCTGCAGCCGCCAAGCCCGCAGCTCCCGCTCCTGCTGCGCCTCAAACTCAAACACCTGCTGCACCGCCCAGACCGGCACCGCACGGACAGCCTTTGCGTCCTGCTGCGGGCCAACCGGGACAAGGTGCGCCCGGTCATCGTCCTCCGGGTCAACGGCCAGGCGCTCCTGGACAGCAGGCTCCTGGTCAACCCGGTGCTGTTCGTCCAGCGGCAGCCGCGCAGCCTCGGCCCGGCGGGCAACCGCAGCGACCAATGCCGACGGGCAATCGCGGCCCGCTTCCAACCGGAAATCGCGGACCTTTGCCCACCGGCAATCGTGGTCCGCTTCCTTCAGGGGATCGTCCAAGCGGCCCGCGCCCAGGCCAGCCGATGCGTCCGCAAGGCGGACCTGGCGGGCAAGGTCGTCCGTATTCGCCGCGTCCAGGAGGCCCAGGTGGGCCTGGCGGTCCTCCGAATCGCCCTTTTGGCCAGCGTCCCGGAGCAGTTCCAACAGGTTCGCGCCCCGGCCCGCGCATGCCTGGCCGTCCCGGCATGCTTCCGCCTCTGCCAGACAAAATGCCGCCCAAGGCCGAGCCCGGCAAGCCGCTGTACGCGCGTAAACCGCCGCAGCGCCAGCGTCCCGTCGCGGACAAGCGCGAGATGGAAGGCGAGCGCAAGCTTCATCCGACGCGTCAACGTCCCGGCGCAGGTCACCGCGCCATGGCCGTCATCGCTCCACCGGAGCCGCGTCCGCCGCGCGACATTCAGATCACCGAAGGCATCACGATTCGCGAACTCGCCGAGAAGCTCGATGTGCGCGCGAAGGAACTGCTGAAGGTTCTTCTCGACAAAGGAATTTTCGCCAGCATCAACCAGGCGCTCGACTCTCCGACTGCCACACAACTTGCTGAATCCTTCAACGGCGTCGTCACCGTCGTCTCCTTCGAAGACGAAATGATGCTCGAGGTCGCCAAGGAAGAGACGAAGGAAAATCTCAAGCCGCGGCCTCCTGTCGTCACCGTCATGGGCCACGTCGACCACGGCAAAACCAGCTTGCTCGACGCCATTCGCGAAGCCGACGTTGCTGGCGGCGAAGCAGGCGGAATCACGCAGCACATCGGTGCTTACAAAATTCAGGTGAACGACCGCAGCGTAGTATTCGTGGACACGCCGGGCCACGAAGCCTTCACCCGCATGCGCGCCCGAGGCGCTAAGGTTACGGACATTGTCGTTCTCGTCGTTGCGGCCGACGACGGCGTCATGCCGCAGACCAAAGAAGCTATTGATCACGCCAAAGCCGCTAATGTTCCCATCATCGTCGCGGTCAACAAGATTGATAAGCCGGAAGCGCAACCCGAACGCGTCAAGCGCCAGATCAGCGAACTCGGTCTGATGCCCGCCGAATGGGGTGGCGAAACCGAATTCGTAGAAGTTTCCGCCAAGCAGAAGAAGAATCTTGATCGGCTGCTCGAAATTATTTTACTCGTCGCCGATCTCCGCGAACTCAAAGCCAATCCCGACGCGCCCGCCAGCGGTACCGTGCTCGAGTCGCGAGTGGACAAGGGCCGCGGCCCGGTCGCCACGATTCTCGTGCAGAACGGTACGCTCCGTCCCAGCGATTTCTTCATCTGCGGCGCGGTGTTCGGCAAAGTCCGGGCCATGTTCGACGACCGTGGTCGCACCATCAAGGACGCTCCGCCCTCTACACCTGTCGAAGTTCTCGGTTTGCAGGGCGTTCCGGAAGCCGGCGACCATTTCCAGGTCACGGACGAGGCCAAAGCTCGCCACATCGTCGAATACCGCCAGGGCAAGCAGCGCGACGCGCAGCTCCGTGCGAGCTCCGGCGGACGCATCACCCTCGATCAATTGCACGAGCAACTTAAGTCCGGTGAAGTCAAGGAACTGCCCATCGTCATCAAGGGTGACGTTCAAGGCTCCGTCGAAGTGCTCAGCGAGATGCTGCCCAAGCTCTCCACGGATCAGGTCAAGCTCAAGATTCTCGGTTCCGGCGTGGGCGCGGTCAGCGAAAACGATGTGCTGCTGGCCTCTGCCTCTGGCGCCATTATCATCGCCTTTGGCGTGCGTCCCGAACGCAAGGCCGCCGACCTCGCCCAGCAGGAAGGCGTGGACATCCGCACGCACACCATCATCTACGAAGTCTCCGACGAAATTAAGAAAGCGATGGAAGGCTTGCTGGAACCGGTCTTCCAGGAGACCTATCTCGGCCGCGCTGAAGTGCGCAACACTTTCCGGGTCAAGGGCGCGGGCACCATTGCCGGCTGCTACGTGGTGGACGGCAATCTCAAGCGCGACGCCCAGGTGCGCGTGCTGCGCGACAGCGCCGTTATCTACACCTCCAAGCTCAGCTCGCTCAAGCGCTTCAAAGACGACGCCAGCGAAGTTCGCACCGGCTTTGAATGCGGCGTAGGCATCGCCAACTTCAACGACATCAAGGTTGGCGACATTCTGGAAGCCTTCAGCGTAACCAAGATCACTGGAGCCGAAGCAGCCGCCCAAGCCGGCGCCTCCGCCCGCAAATAGCGATTTTGTCTTTTGGAGCGCGGCGGCTCGACGCCGCTTTGTTTCACCATGCCCGTCGGTCTGTTGACGTTGGAATTGCACATCGCGGAGGCGCGATCCCTCAAAGATAAGCGCCAGATTCTGCGAAGCTTGAAGGATCGGTTGCGCGGCAAATTCAACGTTGCAGTTGCGGAATTGGATTTTCACGACGTGTGGCAAAGCTCGACAGTGGGCATCGTGACGCTGTCCAACGCCGAGCAGCACGTCGAGCAATCGTTGCAAAATGTCCTGGCCGAAGCGCAGCGCATCCTCGGCCCGGTTCTGGTCGACCATTCCGTCGATCTTCTGTAGCGTTTCTGAAAGTGCTTGAACTTTGAACTGTTTGGATTGCCGTGTGCGTCGGCTTGTGCTGGACGCCGCGATACTGTAAAAAAACATTTGCTGTCATGACCGCGCCCAACCACAGACACGAACGCATAGGCGAAGAAATCGCCCACGAAATCAATGCCATGCTCGCCGGTGAACTGAAGGACCCGCGCCTGGAGATTTCGGTCGTGGTCAACGAGGTCCGCCTCGCGCCGGACGGACGCAATGCGCGCGTTTTTATCGGAGCGCGAGGCACGGAAGAAGAACAGAAAGGCGCCATCAAGGCACTCGAGCACGCCGTGGGTTTCATTCGTCACGAAATTCTCGAACGTCTGCAGCTTCGCCGTGTTCCGGATCTGCATTTCACACTCGACAACTCCGAAGATCACGCCGCCCGCATCGACCAGCTCCTCAAACAAATGAAATCCGATACCTCCGCCAAGAAATGAACTACGGGAAACTTGCCAGTCGGAAAATCGACCACGAAAACTGAATGCCGCGCAAACCACAACCTGCTCCGTTTGACGGCGCGCTTGTCATTGACAAGCCGCAGGGCAAGACTTCGCACGACATCGTCGATGCCGTGCGCCACCTCGCCGGTTTCCGTCAAATCGGCCATCTTGGCACCCTCGATCCTCTTGCCACCGGTGTGCTCGTGTTGCTGCTCGGCAAAGCCACACGGCTCGTGCAGTTTTATTCCGGCCGCCGCAAGCGCTACACGGCTGGTTTCCGCTTCGGCTTTGCCACGGACACCTACGACTCGGAAGGCCAGGCGCAAGGACCGGATGCCGCTGCAACACTCGATCGTGCAGCTCTGGAAAAGCTTGCCGGCGATCGAATCGGCCTGTTTCAGCAGATGCCGCCGGCATTTTCCGCCAAGAAGATTCACGGAAGGCCGGCTTATGAACTCGCGCGCAAGAATCAGCCGGTGGAATTAAAGCCCGTCGAAGTCGAGCTTTTCGAGTATCGGCTTACCGAAATCGAAGGCAGCGTCGCGCGTTTCGTCATCGAATGTTCTTCGGGAACGTACGTCCGTTCGCTGGCGCACGAAATGGGACAGCAGGTGGGCTGCGGAGCGCACCTGACGGAAATCTGCCGTACGGCAGTCGGAGAATTTTCCCTTCAGCAGGCGCTCAAACTCGAAGATCTTGCCGAAGATGCGCGCAACGGCAAATTCCAGGACTCCGTCATCAAGCTCGAACACCTGTTGCCGAATTTTCCGAGCGTCACGGTTTTACCCGTCATCGAAAAGCGCGTCCGCCACGGCTCCAAATTCAACATTTCGCTGTCGCAACTGCAGCCCGGTCGCGTCGAAACAGCTCCTGGCGCGACGACGGAACTCGATGCTGGCGTTCCGCGCGCGCCGCGCCTCCGTGTATTCAGCAGCCAGCAAAAACTGATCGCCATCGCCGAAGCCGTGGTTCCGCGCACTTATCAACCGATCGTCGTATTCGATCCACTTCCCTAAGAACAGATTTGAAATTAGCTCCATGGATTTGGTAACGTCTGCCTCCTTGGAGGAACCGACATGCCGTCTCTTGCGCACTCTCTGAAGCTGCTTGTAGCCGCTTCGTTTTTGCTGACCACATTGCTGGCTTCAACGATGAATGCCGGGCCGCAAACTGAAGGAAAAGTGCTGCGCCACGTGGTGCTCTTCAAGTTCAAGGAAACGACGTCGCTCGCAGACAAAAAGAAGATCGAGGACGCGTTTCGCGCTTTGCCCGCGAAAATCAGCGAAATCCGCAACTTCGAGTGGGGAACCAATGTCAGCGTGGAGAACCTGAGTCAAGGGTTCACCGATTGTTTCGTGCTGACCTTTTCTTCCGAAAAGGACCGTGACACTTACCTTGTGCATCCGGCCCACAAGGAGTTCGGCAACATCATCGGTTCGGCGCTCGACAAGGTTCTCGTCGTCGACTTCTGGGCCGAGAAATAAGTTTTACTCCTTGGGCTTTGCCGACAGCGGCGGCCCACGACGCTCCATTTCGGTCGGTACGGCAATCGAACGCGCTCCGTTTTTTCCAACTGAACGAACAGCAAAAAAATGATTGTCGGTAGAAACGCTTCTTAAGACTGTTTCGCCGGACTTTTCTACGAAGTCGTAGACTTGCCAGCGTGCTTCCGTGGTTTCTCGCCACAAAATTTCAAAACCTGCGCGTTCCGTATCTTCCGACGCTTCCCAGGAAACTTTGGCATCGGGAGTGACAGCGCCCTTGAGCAACGCTTTGTCCGGAGGCGCTGGCGACATGGCAAGCTGGCGCAGGGCTTCCGCGTTGTACAGCGCAACATTGCCCAAGAAAGTGAAATTCAGGAACTTCTCGTAGTCGGCGTATTCCACGCCGTTTTCCGTGCGCGGCGTCTGGTGCTCGTGGTCGTAGTTTTCAAGAGGCTCGGTAAAGCGCACGGCGGGCAAGCCAGCTTTATAAAAGGGATAGTGATCGCCGCCTCGGCCGTAGCGATCCTGTCGGAAAACGAGGCGAATGGCGGAGCGGCCATTGATCTCTTCGACGGCGCGGGCGAGTTCGCGCGATGGAGAATCGGCATCGTCGATTTCGCCGTTGCCCGAAAAGAGGCGGACGCGGTGTGGCGCACCGGGAGCGAAGTCGGCGCCTACGATGTCATCGTCTAGCATGCCCCCAACCGTGTAGCCCTGTTGCTTGATCCAGTCCAGCATGTGGGTGGAGCCCAGAAGACCTTGCTCTTCGCCAGAAACTGCGGCGAAGAGCAGCGTGCCGCGGAAGCCGCCATGCGCCTGTGCGAATTTGCTGAGAAGACGCGCGCATTCGAGACTAACGGCAACGCCAGAAGCGTCATCGTCCGCGCCGGGCGCGTCAAGCTCCGGGTTCATGATGTCTTTGAAACTGGGCATGGAATCGAAATGGCCGGAGACGATGAAAACGGTTTTGGAAAGGCCGGGATCCGTTCCAGGCAGGATTCCGTAAACATTTTGCATCGGAACGGGCTGATTGTGGGTCCGCTCTGAAGTCATTTCAAACTTGTCGACAACCACCTGAAGTTTGCCGCCGGTCTCCTTGCTGATCGCGTTGAGACGAGCTGTGATGTGGTCGCGGCCGCAGCCGGGACCGCGTTTCGGGTCGTCCCAGGAGGCAAGCGTCAGGCGTGTCCCGCACTTCACCAAGTCCGAAATTAGCGAACGCATCCCTTTCTCGTCCACAGACTGCCGCGACAAGCGGCCCGTCGGCCGCACGACAATTTTCGGATGTGGTTTTCCGTTGAGCGGCTCCGCCGGGTCGCGGATCACGGGCGCTTGCGCTGTGGTGGCCTCCGCAAATGCGAACAGTGCGGCCAGCGCCGCCACGCCAACTATTCCAAGCCGAACAAAAGAAACGCGAACATTACGGTCGCTGTAATCACTCATAGCCGTTATCGTTATCCCCCAGGTCTGACTTCCAAAAAGCACCGCATTCTACCTCGACTTGGCAAGAAAGACGCCTCGCGTTCGTCTCGGCGCAGTCAAAATGAACTTGAATGAGAGACTTTTTCCACGCCCTGCGCGACTCAGGGTTCTGGCGAAGGGGCTGGCGCCGGCGGCTCGCCGGGGAGTCCGGCGGGGTTGCGGCCGATGTATTTTGCACGCGCGTCACGCACCCGGTCTTTCATGCGGCGAGGCGTGATCAGGATGAGTAATTCGTTGTCTGTCGAGCTGGTGCTTCTTGTGCCGAAGGCGTAGCCCAAGCCTGGCACCTGAGAAAAGCCAGGAATTCCGCTAAGCGCATTGGTTTCTTCCTTGTCCAGCAAACCCGCAATCACCGACGTCTCATTTTCCTTCACCCGCACGGTTTGCGAGACAGTTCGGTTGGTTATGACAGGAATTCCGTTGACACTGCTTCCGGCGAGCGCGCGAATTTCGAACTCCAACTGAAGCGTAACTTCGTCGTTGTCGTGGAGCGCAGGAGTCGCCTTGATTTTCAACCCAAGGTCGATGAATTCGGAACCGGGGTAGGGAAATTGCGCGGCGCTGCCTCCGCTGGCGAAGGAGGAAGGATCGAGCAGCACGGTGACAAAATTGTTGCTACCGGAGTGCGCAGTTAGAATTGCGTCCGGCAGTCCGTCCCCGTTGAGATCGGCGGTGGTCAAGGCCAGCGGGCCGGGCGGCACCGATAATTCGATGCCCTGCGAAAACTCGCCGGAACCGAGACCTGCGTAGACGCCCAACGTGGCAGAGCCATTGTTGGTAAAGGCGATGTCGCCGAGCCCATCGTTCGTGAAGTCGGCAATCGCAACGCCAGCGGGTGTGCTGGCGGAGGGCAACGGTGAGCCGACCGCCTGAGTGAAGACGCCGGTGCCATCGTTGAGCAGCACCGTAATAGCATTGGCCGACTGGTTGATGATCGCGAAATCGGCGAAGCCGTCCGCCGTCAAGTCGCCGGCAGCAAACGCCACGGGATTTATTCCGGTTGCGACGGGCGAGCCGCTGGTTTCCGTAAACGTTCCGGTGAACGTATTGTCGAAACTCGCCTGAAAGATTCCTATATTTTGCGTTACAGCATTCAGCACCGCTATTTCTGGTTTGCCGGAACTATCGAAAACACCCGTGGTCATTGCGATTGGGCCTTTTTCCGTCGTGGGTAGGGCAAACGGCGAATTGGGGAACTGCGTGAAGCCGCCCAGACCATCGCCCTTGAAGACGGAAATGGTGTTGTCGCCCTGATTCGCGACGGCGAAATCCTTAAAACCATCGCCGTCAAAATCTGCAATCACCACGGCGCTTGGATTCGTTCCCACAGTGAATGGCGAGCCGACGGCTTCCGTGAATGTGCCGTCAAAGTTGTCGCTGCCCAACAGGACCGAAACGGTATTGGATGTGCCGTTCGCAATCACCAGATCGGCCGGCTGTACGAGATGCGTCGCGTCCGTCAGCCGAAAAATATCGGAAGCAATCGCAGTTGGTCCCTGTTCGTTGGTTCCCAACTGAATCGGTGAACCTGTTGCCGGCGCGAAATTTCCGTTGCTCTGGTTGATAAGAATGGAAACGGTGCTGTCATCATGGTTTACGGCCGCGAGATCCTTTTGTACGTCGTTGGTGAAATCCTGCGCGACGACCGCCACAGGGTTTGCGCCAACGGCAAAGTCGGTACGCGCAAAGGTGGTTGAAGTCACGGCGGCTCCGACGTTGGTGCTGCCGAGGCTCGTGGAAAGGAGAGACAGGGTGACCGGAAAGCGTTCACCTACGAAAAACGTCGCCGGTTTTCCGTCCTGCGCTCGCAAGAACGCTTCACGCCCGCTCTTCACCAGCGACAGCCCTTCGGAAAAAGTCGCCGTCGCGCTCGGCATGGTCAGCAGGAACGTACTTTTGCCGCCGCCTACCGGGAATACATTGGTAGGGCTTGCGGTGATGCCCTGCGCCTGAAAAATCTGTGACAGGATTGTCAGTAAATTCTTAAGATCCGTGGCCTGCGCGAGTTGTGCGAGATCTTGCGTGTTGAGGGGTATCGCTTGAGTCGACGAGGGCGGGGTGACCCCAAGTGTTCGGGCTTTGTTGCGGTTAACTTCCAGAAATTGAATGTCCAGCATCACGTCGCGACGCCCCTGCTCGAGTTCGTGGATCAGTTGCCCGGCTAAAGCGACTTTGTCCGCGCTGTCGCGAAGCGTCAGGCTGCGCGTTTTGGTGTCCATATTGATGCGCGTGACGTTGGCGATCTCGCGGATCACGCGCATCATCTCGGTTAAGTCTTCCGGCGCGACAGCTGCATCCACGGGAAAAGTCTGCTCGACTTCTTCTGCGTACTCGCGGCGCTTTTCGATGGTGTCCGCTGCGACGAAAATCAGCGCCGCATTCACCACGCGGTAAAACGTCTTGCTCTGCGCGCCCAGCAGTTGCATCGCGGTATAAAAGTCCACGCCGTCGATGCGGAGCCTCACGTTTTTCGATGCCAGATCCGGATCGAATGCGACGCGCACGCCGAACATTCCGGCGACCTGTTCGTACGCGCCTTTTACATCGCCGCGAACGTTCACGGATTTCTTGCCGGCTTGCGGCTTCAACGTCGCCGGGCCTTTCAGTGCATAGTCCTCGCGGTCGCCGCGCGGAATGTATTGCCGCGGCATCTGGCGCATTTCGGAAACGCGCTGAGACAAAATGGTGTTGCCCGGATCAATCTGCAGCGCGCGGTACAGCAGCTCCACGGCGTCGTCCACTTTACCGTCGAGGGCTTTGGCTTCGGCCTGATCCACGATTTTCTGCACGACCTGAGCCTTCACGCCGGCTGCGCGACGGCGGATGCTGATGTCGCCCGGAGCGAGTCGGACCGCGGTTTCATATTCAGACAGAGCGTCGTCCATCTTGCCCGCGGCGGCTGCTTTGTCACCGCGGTCGGCAGCTTTCTCCGCGCCTTTGACGTCTTCTTTAACCTGCTGTGGGGGCTTAGCTTGCTTGGCCAGATTCTGGGCGTTCGTCGCTCCAGCATGCCCTAGCAGGATTGCGCCGAAGGCCAGACCAAGGGACGCGAGGCGCCGAATCAATCTACGGCGCGGCGCGATGGAGGCGGGGTGTGTGGAAACTGCAAATCGCATAAGACTTGTGTATTCTATCCTGAAGAAATAGGACTAGATTAGTCCGATTGACCTGCCGGGACTCTGGCGGTAAACTAAGGATCGTAGTTGCAAATCATTTACAACTAGGATTCTGACTGGACTCTGCGTGCTGTCTGCTTTTCTCATTGCTCTCCGCGAAGGCGTTGAAGCGGCCCTGGTTGTTGGCATCATCCTGGTCTACCTGGCCCGTACCGGGCGGTCGAAACTGGCGCGGTTCGTATGGTGGGGCGTTGCCCTTGCCGCCGCGCTGAGCCTCGGCGTTTCGGTCGCCCTCGACCACTGGCGCATCAATGGCGACGGCTTTGAGGGCCTGCTGATGCTCATCGCCGCGGTTTTCGTAATTTCGATGATCATCTGGATGAATCGCGTTGCGCGCCACCTCCGAAAAGATATCGAGCGGAAAATTGAAACCTACGCGGAGCGGGCAGGCTCGGCGGCTGGTTGGGGCATTTTTCTCTTTGTTTTCCTGATGGTTCTGCGCGAAGGCGTCGAGCTGGCCGTGATTTTGCGCGCCGTGGAGCTTTCAAGCGAGGGCATTCAGACGTGGGTCGGGACGATCGCTGGCTTGGGCGCGGCGATAGCCGTGGGACTTTTCTTTTTTAAAGGTACCCTGAAGGTTCCATTGCACCGGTTTTTCGCAGCGACGACCCTTATCTTGTGGCTGGTGGCGGCGCAGCTTGCGCTAACCGGCCTGCATGAGCTGAGCGAGGCGCGCTGGCTGCCCTCGAGCAAGGGCGAAATGGCCCTGATCGGGCCGATAGTGCGCAATGAGATTTTCTTTTTCGTGTTTATTTTTGGCGCGGCAATTCTGCTGATTTTTCGAGAGTGGCTGACGGCTTCCCACGCGCGGGTGGAAGCGGCGGCGAACGAAGCGGAGAAACGGCTCCTCGCTACGCAGCAGCGGCGGCAACGTAACTGGATGCTGGCGTCCGCTTCGGCGTGTCTGGTAGTGATGCTGCTCCTGACGGCGGATTTTATTTACGCGCGGGCAAATTCGGCGCCGCCTGCGGCGCGTGCCATCGCCGCAGCAAGAGCTGGCACCGACGAACTGCGTGTTCCGCTGAGCGAAGTGCAGGACGGGAATTTGCACTTGTACACCGCGAGTTCAGGAAATCAGTCGTTTCGGTTTCTGATTATCAAGAAGCCGCAAGGTTGGGGCGTGGCCCTGGATGCCTGCCGGATTTGTGGTGCGGACGGCTACCGCCAGGACGGGCAGAATGTGGTCTGCCGGCATTGCGGCTCCGCGATTTATGTGCCGACAATTGGCGAAGCAGGCGGCTGCAACCCGGTCGGCGTGCCCTTTCGCCTGGATGGCACGGATTTGGTCCTAAATGTCAGCGCACTGGCGCAGGGATTTACAGAAGTACCGAAATGATTCGCCGTTCTTGTCATTGAGATGTTTCTCCGACTCATTGCCGATAATTTCGCACGGCGCCCACGGCGCAAGCTGCTGACGGCTGCGGCGTTGTCGCTGGGCATGGCTGTGGCTACGGCCGCGCTGAGCGTTTCGCTCGACGTCGGCGACCGGCTGGCCAAGGAGTTTCGTTCACTGGGCGCAAATCTTGTAGTGACTCCGGAAGCCGATTCATTGCCGGTGGAAATTGGCGGGGTGGACTACCGGCCCGTCAATGCGGGCGCGTATCTGCCGGAATCGGACCTGCCGAAGATCAAGACAGTTTTTTGGCACAACAACATCATCGCCTTTACACCGATGTTCGAAGTGCGAGCGCATGCGTTGCTCTTTTCGGTCAAGGGTGACGGGCGAGAGCCCAGCGACCGGATACAGGATACGCCCTGGATCGAGGCCGCTAGCGTGCTCGGGACTTGGGCCGACCATGTCGTTCCTCTGAAAGATGGAAACGAGTTTAGAACCGGCGTGACAAAAACGAATCCTTGGTGGCAAATCGAAGGTCGCTGGTTTTCTGAAGGCAATAAAGAATGCGTTGTCGGCGCGGACTTTGCGAAAAGACACAAAGTGAAAGTTGGCGACGCGATTTCTTTGGCTACAGGAGAGGTAACCAAAATTTCTTCGCCATGTTCAGTCACCGGAATTCTTTCGTCCGGCGGCTCCGAGGATGAAGCGATCATAGTTTCTCTCCTAGAAGCGCAATCCCTTGCCGGCAAACCGGGGCAGTACCGCAAGCTGTATGTTTCGGCGCTGACGAAGCCTGAAGACGATTTTGCGCGGCGCGATCCCAAGACCATGAAGGCGGACGAGCTGGAGCGGTGGTCGTGTTCGCCGTACGTTTCTTCGATTGCATATTCAATTAGACAGGTGCTGCCCGGTTCGGATGTGCGCGTCATCCACCGCGTGGCCGACGGTGAAGGGAAAATCCTGACACGAGTGCGGACGCTGCTGTGGCTGGTGACGGCGGCGGCGCTACTTGCCGCCGCGCTGGCGGTGGGCGCGTCTTCCGCGGCGTCGGTGATTGAACGGCGCACGGAAATTGGATTGATGAAGGCGCTGGGCGCTGGCTCGGCGACCGTAGGTTTCTTACTGGCGGCGGAACAGTTGCTGCTGGCGTTGGTCGGCGGGGGGATTGGCTATGGGCTGGGACTGCTGCTCGCGCGATTCCTCGGAACGAAGATTTTTGGAGTACCGCCAGCACCTTCGCTGCTGGTACTTGGCGTTGTCCTGGTGCTAGCTGCGGGGGTGACTCTGCTCGGCAGTGCGTTGCCACTGCGCCGCGCGGCTAACTACGATCCTGCGCCAATTCTGCGAGGCGAATGATGGACGAACGCCGCGCAGTCAACCGAAGCATGTTCTGGCGCGTCATTCGCCGCATGGTCTTTGCGAATACAGGGCGCCTTTTCGTGATTCTGCTCGCGCTGGGCGCCGGGTCAGCGGTTACTGCGGCACTGCTGAACCTGCAGGTCGATGCAAAGAAGCGGATCGGCGCTGAATTCCGGACGTTTGGCCCCAACATAGTTATTTCGCCACGGGTAGATGCAACTCATCACACTCTCTCCGAGGAAATCGAGAAAGAGATTCTGCCGATGGGCCTCGGCGCGCACGTTGGCCCATTCCTATACCTTTCCGGGGAAGTTGCAGGTGACAATGCCGCCAGAATTCCTGTTGTGGTGGTCGGGATGCTGCCGTTCGCATTTGACCTGCTAGAGCCGAATTGGAGAATCGAGCCGAAATCTGGACCTGAGACGGCGGGAGCACAAGCAGAAACCTGCATCGTGGGAGTGCTGTTAGCTTCGAAGCTTCGACTAACTTATGGGCACAACGCACGGGTTTCGGTCGGAAACCAGGAATTCAGCTGTCGCGTCATGCGCACTCTGAGTTCTGGCGGCGAAGAAGATAACCAAATCTTTGTAGATCTTCACGCGGCTCAATCCCTAGGTTCTGCACCAGGTCAAGTTAGTCTCATCCAGCTCAGCGTACCCGGTACGTCAGAGCAGGTTCAAAAAGTTGTACTCGTTCTCCAGGACAAGTTTCCCGATACGGAAGTGCACCCGATACGGCAGTTCACGGAAGGAGAGGCGCGGCTGTACGGAAAGATTTCGGGAGTCCTTACGGCTACTGTCGTCGTGGTGCTTGTGCTGACGGCGCTGTGCGTGATGGCGGCGATGACCAACATTGCGGCTGAGCGCAAGAACGACGTCGGCTTGATGAAAGCAATCGGCGGCTCGGTCCGGCGGGTGCTGCGGATTTTTCTGGCGGAGGCAGCGTTGCTGGGATTGGTCGCGGGGTTAGTGGGCGCCGCAGGGGGGATTTTACTTTCGATTGGACTCGGGAAAGCAGTGTTTGGTGTAGCGGCTCAGCCGCGTCTTGTCGTGTATCCTGTTTCGGTGGTTTTGACAGTAATTGTTGCGGTTCTGGCGGCATATCCTCTGCGACGACTGGCGAATATTCGCCCAGCTTCCGTTTTTCGAGGCGAAGAGTGAACGTTCATTCACCCATACCCGAATCGATCACGGCTGCGTCGCGGCAAGCGACGCAGGTTCAGATTGATTCGCTCGTAAAGCAGTACGGCACGCTGCGCGCTCTAAACGGCGTGTCGTTCAACATTGCTGCGGGCGAATGGGTGGCGCTGATGGGCCCCTCTGGCTCAGGCAAGACTACGCTCATCAACATTCTGGGCGGACTGGATACGCTGACCTCGGGGCGAGTTGTGGTGGATGGCGTCGAGCTAGGCAAACTTGGCGAAAACCAGTTAGTCCGCTACCGCGCTGAAAAAGTCGGCTTTGTTTTCCAGCAGTTTCATCTCGTGCCGTATTTGAATGCGCTAGAAAACGTAATGCTGGCCCAATACTTCCATTCCACTACCGACGAACAAGAAGCGGCGGAAGCACTGAAGCGCGTCGGTCTTGGCGAGCGGCTTACGCACCTGCCTGCACAACTTTCCGGCGGCGAACAGCAGCGCGTCGCGATTGCGCGCGCGCTGATTAATCATCCGAAGTTGATTTTGGCCGACGAGCCGACGGGCAATCTCGACGAATCCAACGAAAAGATCGTCATCAATCTGTTCCGCGAATTACACAAAGCCGGTCACACCATATTGATGGTCACGCATGACCCGGACATTGCGCGGCAAGCCGACCGCCGCATCGAGCTGGCGCACGGGCATCTCTCGTTCGATACAGCACAGCACGGCCCGAATCACCCGATGGCCTGTCCATTGGCGAACACCGACGACTGCTGCACTCCGGTTTCCGGCGACGACGAAATTCGCGTAGATCATTTGCTCGAACAAATCTGGATTTGCGGCGAAGAAGGGAAGACCGCGCAAGCAGAGGTGTTGCGGGTGGAAGGCCCGGCAGGGAAGCTGCCGATTCTCGGAGAGGAAACTCCTTCGCGCTTGTTGACGAGGATGGCGGATTTACGGCTGGTCGAGCTGAACGGCACAAAAAATGGTGACGCGGGCTCGCAACAACATTCAGGTGAAGTGCGCCTGACCGAATCTGGAACCCGTCGCGCTCGCGATGTAGTTCGCCGCCATCGGCTCGCGGAACGCCTCTTCACCGATACATTCGCCATCGAAGACGCCGAAGCGCATCGGCAGGCATGCCGTTTCGAACACATCATCACGCCTGAACTCGATCAGCGCATTTGCTCCTTCCTCAACCATCCCAAAACCTGCCCTCACGGCAACCCCATTCCACCGGGCCCCTGTTGCGAAGCAAATGGCCGAAAGGCCGGCCCCTAGCTCCCGCTCTCACCGAGCGAGTTCTGACAGATGCCGATGCCTATAGATCTAAGACGCAAGCCCGCCAGCGTGAAGATTCACGTCAGCAGCGGCGCTGGTGTGGACATTGCTTGGGCCGACGGTCACACCAGCCACTTCGATTTTATCTATCTGCGCGAAAACTGTCCCTGCGCAACGTGCAACGACGAACGCGCCAAAAAAGAGTCGCTGGCTGAATCATCTCCGGCGTTTGCTTCCTCGTTGGCCTTGCCGATGTTCAAGCCCAAGCCGCGCGCCCAATCCGCGCAGGCAGTAGGACAGTACGCCATTCAAATTTTCTTCTCCGATGGCCACTCTACCGGCATCTACTCCTACGATATGCTTCGCTCGTTCTGCCCATGCTCTGAATGCGCGGCTGTACGCGGGTGATCATCGCGCGACTTGTCAGTTCGCACGAGCTGTGAAATCCTCTCCAAAATTCTGTTTTCGCGAATTTCTGGCGAGGTGACATATGGCTTGCAGCGCGCAAGAACTAAAACACGTACCGCTATTCGCCTTACTGGATGATGAGGAAGCTGAGGTGCTGGCGTCGCAAGTCGAAATGAAGAAATTCGCCCCGCGCCAGCGAATCTACAAAATCGGCGACACGGAAGGCCACGCCTACGTGATGGTCAGCGGCAAAGTCCGCGTCACAACGGTGGACGAAGATCACCAGGAAGTCGTTGTCGACGAGCCAAGCCATGGCGAATTCTTCGGCTTCGCATCCATGCTGGAGGGAACTCCACATCAGACCAGCGCGGTAGCACTTGACGAAACTACCTGTTTCGAGGTGGACCGCAAGGACATCGCCGTCTTGTTACAGCGCAAACCCATGGCCGGCATGGATATGCTCACGGTGTTGGGCAAACAATTTCACGGCTCGCAGCAATTGGTCCGCTTACGCGCCATGCGTAATCCCAACGAAGTCATCGAAAAGGATGCGACTTTCGGTGAACGCATCGCCGACTCTGTCGCAGGTTTCGGCGGCTCCTGGACGTTCATCATTACTTTTATCGTGATATTGCTCGCGTATTCCAGCCTCAGCCTGTTCTTGGGCAAACAGTCCTGGGATCCTTATCCCTTCATCCTTCTCAATCTCTTTCTTTCCATGCTGGCCGCGCTTCAGGCGCCTGTCATCATGATGAGTCAGAACCGCCAGGACACGAAGGACCGCCTCCGCGGCGAACTCGACTATGACGTCAATCGCCGTGCCGAAGCCGAAATTCAAGGACTCTCTCGCAAACTAAACTTGCTCGACGACAAGATTTCCGACATTCACGAACGCTTGTTCCAGGGCAAAGTGCCGGTTGCTGCGCCGCCCGCCGACAACTCGCGTTTGGTCTGAAGGGTCGGAAAAAAGGCTGTCCCGCTTGCGGTAACACTTTAGTGCCTTCGTCTAAGATTCCTTTTCGACCAAATCCGCTCCGCGCTACGCTCGTTGCTGCCCATCCCCCGGAGAGGTGTGACCATGTCCGTTGAACGCCGCCGTTCCGCGAGAATTCCGTTTGTGGCTTCAGCCGAAATCATTGACGACGAAGAGAACACCCGCAGCTCCTCGCAAGTGTCTGACCTCAGCCTGCACGGCTGTTGCGTGAAGGCATCCAACCCGTTCCCGGTGGGTACCAGCGTTACGGTCGAAATCTACCGCGACGCCGATTTTCTCGAAGCTCCCGCGACCGTCGCATATTTCACTCCTGCGAAGGCAATGGGTCTCGCTTTCACAAGCATCGAGCCACGCTTCGCTGCAGTCCTGAAAAAATGGCTTGCCACTACATCCGTTCCCAAGACCCTCACGCATTAGATTGATTGATTCGGAAATCGCATTTCCGCCCCAACTGGACTTCATGCCTCAAATTTGCGAGCATCTTAACCTGCAGGTTTTTACAGCCCTTACATGAGCTCTACCCCCAATAGCCCCGCGGCTGCGGCTGGCCGTGGCAATGGAATTCCTCGCGTCATCGTTGCCACTACGGCCCTGCTGACCTTTATTTCCTTCTGGCGCGCGGCGGCAATCGTCCTCAATGACCTGGCCTCGTCGGCCTATTACGCCGGCGGCGAAGCGGAAGGCTACATCGGCAAGACCGCGCCCTGGTTCATCCTGGCCATCATGCTTTTCTCGTATGCGGTGCGCGCCGTGTATGTCGAAAGCTGCAGCATGTTCGTCCGCGGTGGCGTGTATCGCGCTGTAAAGCAATCACTTGGCGGCGCGCTAGCCAAGTTCAGCGTTTCCGCGCTGATGTTTGACTACATTCTTACCGGCCCAATCAGCGGCGTTTCCGCAGGCCAATATTTGGGCGGCCTGCTCAGCGAGCTCCTTCCATACGCCAACATTACCCACGGGCCCCTCTCGCCGCGTACGATAGACCTGATCGCCGCCAGCTTTGCAATCATCATCACGATCTATTTCTGGTGGGAAAATACCAAAGGAATACCGGAATCCAGCGAAAAAGCCCTCAAGATCATGAAGCTGGTCACGGTGATGGTGGTTCTGCTGATCGGCTGGTGTATCTACACCATCATCGTTCGCCGCCCCGCGCTTCCTCCGTTTCCTTATCCGAGCAATCTGCACCTTACTTCCGCCTCGCTTGGCTGGCTGGCACATAGCTCGCTGCCCCATATGTTCGGCATCATCGCCATTTTTATCGCGCTCGGTCACTCCGTCCTGGCCATGAGCGGCGAAGAGTCTCTCGCCCAGGTATACCGCGAAATCGAAAGCCCGAAGCTAGTCAACCTGAAGAAGGCAGGGCTGGTCATTTTCGTTTACAGCATGATCTTCACTTCGCTGGTTTCCTTCTTCGCGGTGATGATCATCCCGGACGACATCCGCCAAGGCTTCCTGGAAAACCTTATCGGCGGCTTGGCCATGAGCCTCGAAGGGCCGTTCTTGCTGCGGCTGATCTTCCACGCCTTTGTCGTCGTCGTCGGCGCGGTCATTCTGGCCGGGGCGGTGAACACCGCGATCGTCGGCTCCAATGGTGTGCTCAACCGAGTTTCGGAAGACGGCGTCCTGAGCGACTGGTTCCGTCAGCCGCACCGGCGCTTCGGCACCAGCTATCGCATCATCAACATCATCGTTGTCCTTCAGATTCTCACCATCATTATCAGCCACGGTGATGTGACTTTCCTGGCGAACCTCTATGCTTTCGGCGTGATTTGGAGTTTTGCCATGAACGGTTTGGCGGTTTTTGTGCTCCGCTACACCAATCCGGGCAAGCGCGAATTCCAGGTGCCGCTAAATTTCACCATCGGCAAGACACAGGTTCCGCTGGGCCTGGGCCTCATCACGCTCACGCTGTTTATCATCGCCATCACCAACCTGTTCACCAAACCGGTGGCCACCATTGCAGGTGGCGTCTTCTCTGTAATCCTCTATATCGTCTTCACCATTTCCGAAAAACGTGCTCGTGGCACAGGCGTTGCCCATGTAGAAATGGACCAGTTCAATCTCGAACTGGAAGGCGAACTGACCCCCGAAGCGGTCGGCGCCAAACCCGGCAACATCCTCGTGCCGGTCAGCAATCATTTCAATATGTATCACCTGGGGAATGTGCTCGACCGCTTGAAGCCCGGCCGTCGCGATGTGGTGGTGCTGCATGTGCGTCTCTTGCGCCGCACTCCTTCCGGTGAACAGGAACTGGAAGCCGACCAACTCTTCGGCAGCATTGAACAGCATCTGTTCTCTCAAGCGCTGTCGATGGCGGAAAAACGCGGCAAGTCCATTCGCCTCGCAGTGGTCGCTGCCAACGATCTCTGGGACGGTATTTTGCGCGCCGGTCACGGCCTGCAATCGTCCACAATCGTCGTCGGCACGTCAGGCAAATGGCAGAGCGAGGAACAAGCTCGCCAGATTGGCGACGCTTGGGAAAAGTTGCCCGACCCCAAGCCGCAGTTCAATCTGGAAGTCCATCTGCCCAATGGCGACAAGGTTTACAAGGTGCTCGGGCCACATGCGCCGAACCTTACCGCCAACGAAGTCAACCTGCTGCACCGCCTATGGCTGCGCTTTAGCGACAATGTCGCGCCGGAAGAGCTGCACCACCACGACGTGGTTCATTTCGCCCTGGAAGAAGTAAAGAAGGAGCTGGACGAGGGTAAAGAGGACCAGTTGCGCGAAAGACTTCTCGCTCACCTGCGTTCGAACCGCAGCAAGAAACCCCCGGCAGTTAAGTAGCACTGACTCAGTTTGTGTAGTCTCTGCAACCTCGGCGAGGTTCGAATCCGTTCGTCACACCGCAGACGTGCAATGCCCGCACTTTCTCGCGGCGACCGGAATAGGCATCGCGCATTGAGGACAATCTTTTGTCGTCGGGGCAGCAGCGGGCGCCGGCTTGACGGTCCACCGATTGACCGTACGAACCAGTAGAAACACCGCGAACGCAACGATCAGAAAGTTGATGATGGTATTCAGGAAGATGCCGTAGTTGAGGGTCGGCGAGCCGGCAGCCTTGGCCGCGGCAATCGTGGGAAAGGACGTCTCACCGAGGTTGATGAACAGGTTTGAGAAGTCCACCTGCCCCAGCGCCTTGCCGATCGGCGGCATGATGATGTCGTCCACCAGCGACGAAACGATTTTGCCGAAGGCTGCTCCAATGATTACGCCGACCGCCAGGTCCAGAACATTTCCTCGCATCGCAAATTCTTTGAATTCCTTCAGCATGCCAGGTCTCCTTTTCGCGGAAGGCGTACGCCGGAAAGACCGCCTAGTTTCGCCGAAACACTAACATGGAACCTGCTAGTCCGCGCAAGAGGAGAAGCACGCCGGCAACGGCGAGCAGCCGCCCGACCCATGCAAACGGGACTCGCGAAATTAGCACCATGTCAATGCCCAGCAGCAGCATGGACATGCCTCGCGTCCAGTCTTCCCATCGCGACCAGAACTTCCCTGGCCGGTAGAGAGCTCGCGCTCCCCAGAGCAAAATGGCGATGCTCAAGATCAGCCATGCCGGCCGACGCCGGTCAAAGAAAATGTGCTCCGTTAGCCCGAGCCACACGATCAACCCGCCGAGCAACATGAAGATGAACTCGATTAACAATCGCAGCGTTTTGTCCGGTGTCAGCATGCGTAAATGGTTGTTCGTAGGTACACCCACGCGCGATACGTGAGCCCCTCGCGGTCCCTATCTCTTACGGAAAACAGACAACCGAAGACAACCCACTGTCTTCGCCTCCGCGTGCCTGAACTTGATCCGTCCGGCTTAGGACTTAATACTTAGGACTGAGAATTCACGAAACCCGTTCAATTTTCACGTGATTGATCATCACCGGCGTATTCGGACGGTCGTTGCGGTCGCGCGCAGTCGTGGAAATCTTGTTCGCCACGTCCTGACCCTCTACTATTTCGCCAAAAATCGTGTGCCGGTTGTCCAGCCAGGGCGTCGCCGCCACCGTAATAAAAAACTGGCTTCCATTCGTATTCGGCCCAGAATTCGCCATCGAAAGCTTCCCCGGTTTCGCATGCTTTAGCGACGGATGAAATTCATCGGCAAACTTATACCCCGGCCCGCCCATCCCCGATCCGTGCGGACATCCGCCCTGAATCATGAAATCTGGAATCACGCGGTGAAAGATCAGGCCATCGTAAAACGGGCGCTTCTCTTTCTTCCCGGTCTTTTCGTTCGTAAATTCCTTGGTTCCTTCCGCGAGCCCGACGAAATTCTCCACTGTCTTTGGCGCTTCCTTGTCGAGCAGCTTGATCACAATGTTCCCCTGCGAAGTCTCAAAAATGGCGTATGTTCCTGCGGGACGAGTCATGCGTTCTCCTTGAAAGTTGTGGCCGTTTCATCGTACATGACTGCCGTTCCGCCGCGCCACTGATCGGGTTTTCTACCTAGCTTTGCCGCCTCTGCTTGCAATGTTCGTGCGAACCATGATTTGGTATAGCGAAGGATTCTTAAACCTCGCCACGGTTCCGTTCGGTCCGACTCCCCAGATGCGGAAAGCGTTCAGCACCTTCACCGCGTTCAAATTCAGGGTACCGGCGTGCTTCCAGTGCGCCCCGCTGTCGCCGCTGAATTCACTCCCGCTCGTTCCGGCCGTTACGAAGTCAGGCCCGGAAATGGACGCGACAGCGGAACGAAACCCGCCAGGCGCCTCCGCCGCGTGGCTCCAGTTCACGCCTCCGTCGCTGGAATAAACAGCGCTGTCTAAGCCTCGCTTTGGATCGCGGTAGTCGCCTCCAACCACCACCATCGTCTTTCCGTCCACCGCAATCGAAAAAGCTCCGGACGAAGCATTACCTTTCGCAATCGGAATTTCTGTCACCGTCCACGTTTTTCCCGCGTCCTTGGAATGAAACATGCGTGCCGCGGGCCCGCCCGTCACAAAATAAATGCCCCCGTCCCGGTCTACCTTCAGGCAAGAGTTGCTCGCGGCAAACGCGCCTTCCTGCGGCAGTGCCTGCAACCCGTTGGCGACTACTCGTTCCCAGTGCTCTCCATCCTTCGCGTGCAGCAGGACAAACTTCCCGTCCATCGGATCGCCCAGCGCGTAGCATTCCGTCTCCGACAGACACTGGATCGCATCCAGAAAAAACTCCTTGCGCTCATCGGAAAACTGCAGCTTCCAGGTAGCTCCACCATCCGTCGTCTTATAGATCCGTGATTTTGTTCCCTCGCCGCTGGACATCAAGTACGCATTGGACTCGCTAAACGCCACTACGCCGCGGAAATCAAGATTTTCTCCGCCCGTTACGGCCAGCCGTTTCCAGTGCTTGCCTTCATCTCCCGAGACCATCACCACGCCATTCGAACCCGTGGCCCAGACGACCACGCCTCCCTCGCTACCGACTGCCGCACTCAGGCCGCGCAAGCTCGTGTCGGTTCCCGATGTGAGGACCTCCCAGCTTTGCGCTGCTACTCGCGCCGACGAGGTTATGCTCAAGAAAATCGCCAGCAGCCATCGAAACCGCGGGTTATTCATGGGTGTGATTCTAAATCACCCACGCTAAAACCTAGGCACAAATGGAAAAACGCGGGCAGCAACAAACTTGTCGCCACCCGCGTCCCTTGATAGATAGCAGCGGCCTAATTCACGAAGAGCGATGTCGATGCGGTATTCCCGCCATGGTTGACACCGATCGTCGTCGTGCCGGTCGTCTTGGTGGTCGCCAATCCCGCATTTACCGGCGCATTGGCAATCGTCGCTACGCTCGAAACCGTCGAGCTCCAGTGTGAATTGATGCTCACGTCCTGGGTCGTGCTGTCGCTGAATGTGCCGAGCGCAATAAACTGCTGCGTTGCGCCGTGAGCGACCGACGGATTCGCGGGTGTGATGTCTACCGACACCAGCGTGCCCGTCCCAATCGTCACGGAAGTTGATCCGGTTACGCCAAAGGCCGATGCCGTTACCGTTAGCGTTCCAGCCTTTTTCGCGTGCAAAATGCCGCTGCCACGCATGTTGGCCAGGTTGTTCTTCGAGGAGCGCCACGTGACGTTCGTTAGCGTCGCCGTGCTGCCGTCGCTGTACGTTCCTACCGCCGTGAACTTCAGCGAAGTGCCTTTTTGCACTCGTCCGTTCGAAGGCGAAATCGCGATCGAAACCAGCGTCACGTTGGAGACCGTCAGGGTGGTCGAATTGTTGACGGATCCCAGCATCGCCGTAATCGTCGTGGTTCCGGTCGAAAGGCTGGAGACCAATCCGACATTCGTAATCGTCGCGACAGTAGGTGTAGAGGAACTCCATAGCACCGACTGCGTTATATCTTGGGTCGAGTTGTCGCTGAACGTGCCTGTCGCACTGAATTGTTTCGTGGCGTCATCCGGCATCGAGGAATTCGCCGGCGCAATCGCCAGCGAAACCAGAGTAGCCGTGCTCACCGTAACCGAAGTGCTGGCCGACACAGTCCCGGAGGTCACGCTCACCGTCGAAGTGCCCGGTCCAACCGCCAGCGCCAGACCATTCTGGTCAATCGTCAAAACACTGGTCGAGCTGGACGACCACAACGCCGGCGTCAGCACTTGTGTACTGCCATCGTCAAAGTTGCCAACTGCCGTGAACTGCTGCTGTGTGCCCGACGCCATCGTCACGTTAGTCGGCGTTAGCGTGATGGTTTGCAGGTGTGCCGCAACCACGGTAATCACCGATGAGTCGGTGAACGTTCCGACCGTTGCCGTAATGGTCGTCGTGCCTGCCGCAAGCGTCGTCGCCAGACCATTGCTGTCTATCGAGGCCACGCTGGGGTTCGAGGAGGTCCAGGTCACGCCGGTCACCAGGTCTTGAATGGAACCGTCGCTATAGATGGCGGACGCTATGTACTGTTCTCCTATTCCAATAGCCAGTGTCATATCGTCCGGCGTCACCGAAATCGACGTGATACTCGGAGCGGTAACTGTGACCGAAGTCGATCCTGTCACAGAACCGAGTGTGGCGGTGATCGTCGCGGAGCCTGCAGCAATACCTTTAACCAAACCGCTCGCGCCCACTGTTGCATTCGCGATTGTGGAAGACGACCAGGTAACCAGGTCCGTGATGTCGCATGTGCTCGCGTCGCTGTTCGTTCCCGTGGCCACCAGTTGTTGTGTCGTGTTTATCGCCACGGTCGGATTGGCCGGCGACACAGCGATAGTTACGGGACTAGCACACACGTTCGCCGTCGTCACCGTAATCTGCGTGGAAGCAGAAAAATTCCCCGAATGTGCCGTAACGGTGGTCACGCCTGTCGCGCCGCCGGTCACCACGCCCGCCGGACTTACGGACGCCGTTGTTGTGTCGGCCGAATTCCACGTTACCGAAGCGGTTAAGTCCTTCGTGCTTCCGTCGGAATAGCTTCCCGTCGCCTGCAGTGATTGCGTCTTGCTCACAATCACAGTCGCGGCAGGCGGCGTCACGGAAAGCCCGGTTAGCGACGCGTTACTTCCTTGTCCGCCGCCTCCACCATTCGACTGGTTCTTGACCCCGCTGCAGCCCACCAGCAGCATTGCCAATGACAAAATAGAGATCTTGCGTCGCACAATCTTTCCTTCCGCGCGAATTCATCGCGCCAAAGCCTGAGTCTCGTTTTTTCGGAGCCAGCTTGAACCGACCGGGCACAGAAGGTGCACCGGTTAGGTACAGGCGGCAGAGCGGGTCGCGCTTTTACTTAGTGTGAGAATTCTCTGAGGACGAGCCAATGGTCAAAAGGTACTAGCGTTCCAATGCGATACATTTTAACCAGTTCGACACAATTTCTAGGAACACACGAGAAGCTTTGCCGAATCGAAACGCGACAACCTGGCTATGAAAATTTTATAGTTTATATTTAGCTATGTAGTACTCGACGCGCGATTTCTTATCTCTTTATTTTTCAACTACTTCCGCACCCTTGCCAGATAACATGGGGTGACGGGATGGATCACGCGCCGTTTCGGAGTCCGGTTCCTACTTGCTCAGTCGCACTGTCTGGCCGGAAGCCGCCGAACGCCGCGCCGCATCCAGAATCTCCGTCACGATCACATTCGTCTCTAGCGACGAGTACGCGTCCACTTTTGCCCCATCCAGCAGCACCGCGCGGAGATACGCCAGCGAATCGTTGTACGGAGCGGGTATCGGCTCTGCCGTTTTTGTCGTCGCTTGTTTTTCCTTCGGCAGACGCACGCTGATGTCATTGTTCGCGACCGTGAACACCGATCCTGTCTGGCCGTATACTTCCATGTCTTTGCGGCTGTAGGGCCAGTTCCATGACGCCTGCAAAATCGCCTGCGCCTTCGGATATGTCAGCACGATGGTCGCCTCATCATCCACGCGCGGATAGACATCCGGCTTGATCGTTTGCGTTACCGCCGTGACCGCGAGCGGTCGCGCGCCGTCCATCAGATACGTCATCAGGTCCGCGCCATAGCAGCCGAAGTCAAACAAGGCGCCGCCACCATTCAATTTCGGATCGGTCAGCCATCCCAGAAACTCCGGGCCCACGCCGATCTCCTTCGGTCCTTCATGCCCATCGTGCACTACAACCTTGCGCAATTCGCCGATCGCGCCAGAATGCACCAAATCATACGCGGCGCGGTTGCTCGGATACCACGACGTTTCGTAGTTCACCAGAACGGTGATCTTCGCTTTGCGCGCTGCGGCAGCGATCGCTTTCGCATCCTCATACGTCGTCGCCAGCGGTTTTTCCATCATCACCGGCACGGAATATTTCGCGCACAGCTCTACTGTTTTTCGGTGATCGAATGTCGACGTATATCCAAGTACGACTTGTGGATGCGCCGTGCGCAGAAGTTCGTCGAGGTCAGCGTGATAAAGGGAAGAGTCCAGTTTGAACTTTGCGGCGTACTGATCAAAAAGGGCGCGATCAGGCTCAGCGATGCCCACAATCTCGATGTCTTTGCGCTGCAACGCGTGCGAAAAAAATCCACTGGCGTGACCGTGCACCAGTCCGGCAATCGCCACGCGTAGCGGCGGCGCGTCCGCGGCGAGAAGAGACGGACTGGATCCAAGCAACGCGACAAATACGCAAAAGGCAACGGTGAGTCGGCTCAACATGGGCCCTCCTGGAAAATCCGCAAGGATGATAGCACCGGCGAACCGCTAAAAACTCGCCAGCTATTGACACTTGGGCCGCTAGTGAAGTGGAATTCATCAGTCTCAGAACAGGTGCGGCTGCTTGAAGCGACACCATTGCAGCTCTGACACGGCGGAGCAATCACTTGGGCTACCTCTTTTATCCCTGGGGAATCATCCTGCAGATTCTTGCCATCGTTCACTTTGTGAAGCGTCGGCCGGAGAGTTATTGGCTCTGGATCATTCTGATCGGAGGCCCCATTGGCGCCAGCGCTTACCTTCTCGTGGAAGCGCTTCCCGACATGCGATTGCTGCCAGGCGTGTTTCAGGGATTCGGGCGCCGCTCGCGTATTCAGGCTCTGGAAACGCAAATTATCGACAATCCATCGGCGGGGAACTACGAAGAGCTAGGCGACCTGAACCTGGAAGAAAAAAAGTACGAAAAGGCGCGCGACGCCTTCACCAAGGCCATCGATCTGTATGGCACGCGCAAGGCCAGCGGCTCTTCTAGCGATACGCTCCACGTTTTCTACGGTCGGGGAAAAAGTTTGCTTGGGCTTAACAACTATGCGGCGGCTATTCCGGACTTGGAGCGCGTGGCGTGCGCCGACGTGAAATTCGACTATTACCGAGCAGCGGGTCTCCTAGGCGACGCGTTCGCGCGTACCGGCGATTTTGCTCAGGCGGAGCAATGGTATTCGCCAGCGATTCAGTTTTCCACGACGCCGGAGACGCTGTGCAACTACTCGTGGTTTCTGAAGGCGCAAGGCAAAAACGACGAAGCCAAAGAATGGCTCGACAAGTTGATGGCCAAGAAGCGAACTCTCCCCGGCTACATGCAGCGTGTGGAACGCCCGTGGTTCCGTAAGGGCAAATCGCTGCGCAAGGAAATTGCAGCGAAGAAGTAAGAAATTCCAGGAGCATTCAATGACCAATAGGAAAACTCTGGCGGATGCGGATCGTAGAGACTTCCTGCAGGGCGCCGGAGCAACCGCGTTAACCGCTGCGGCCGTGCCGAGCTGGATCAGGGCCGCGGGGTTTTTCGGAGGAAGCATCGCCGGCCTAAATCCGGAAGATACGAGCGCAATCCGTGCGGAAATTGAAAAACGTCACGAAGAGTCGGTGAAACGCCTTCAGGACTGGATCAAACAGCCGTCCATTGCGGCAGAGAACCGCGGGATGAACGAGGGCTGCTCGATGATGATGGAACTGTTGCGTGATGCGGGTTTTCAGCGCGTCGAGAAAATGTCGACGGAGGGACAACCGGGTGTTTTCGCCACGCTGGACGCAGGCTCGCCAAAAACGCTTGGCCTTTATTTCATGTACGACGTAAAGCAGGCCGATCCTGCGGAATGGAGCTCGCCGCCTTTCGAGGCGAGGCTGGTGGATAAGCCGTTCGGAAAAGTCGTCATGGGGCGCGGCGCCGTAAATCAAAAGGGGCCGGAGGCAACGCTGCTGGCCGCGCTGCATGCGATTCGCGGGGCAGGCAAGAAGCTGCCCGTAAACCTGGTCTTCGTAGCGGAGGGTGAAGAGGAAATCGGCTCGCCGCATTTTCCACAAGTGGTGCGCAAGCCGGACGTGCTGGAAGCGTTGCGCAAGTGCATCGGAATTACGATGCCGAGCGCGTCGCAGGACCTGGATGGTTCGGTGACAACTTTTCTGGGCGCGAAAGGCGTAATCGAGCTTGAGATGATTTCGAGTGGAGAAAAATGGGGACGCGGCCCGCGCAAAGACGTGCATTCAAGCAACAAAGCTCGGCTGGATAGTCCGGCATGGCATCTGGTGGAAGCGTTGACGACGCTTGTAACGCCGGATGGAAATGAACCCGCGATTGACGGCTATACTGCAAAAGTAAGACCGCTCACCGAAGAACAAAAGAAAATGATCGAAGTCGCGTCTCGCCGCTTGAATGAAGAGACGACGAAAAAAGGAATGGGTGTTCAGCACTGGGTCCACGATGTGAGCTGGAAAGAAGCGCTGGAACTCCTCGTTTCAAAGCCGACGGTAAATATTGAAGGCTTGGTCGGCGGCTACACGGGGCCCGGCGGCAAAACCATCCTACCGGGACGGGCCGTCGCGAAGCTGGATTTGCGGCTGGTACCGGACATGACGGCGAAAGAATCACTGGAACTTTTCAAGGCTCACCTGGCGAAGAAGGGGTTCGGCGACATCGAAGTGAACATGACCGGTGGGTATGACCCGACCAGCACGCCCGCCGACGCGAAAATCGTTCGAGCCGAAGAAGCCGTTTACAAACGCCACCGAATCGACCCCGTAGTGTTGCCGCGCCTGGCTGGCTCCTGGCCCGGATATGTGTTTACCGGCGAACCGCTGAAAATGCCCGCTGGCCATTTCGGACTTGGGCATGGCAACGGGGCGCACGCGCCAGACGAATACTATTTGATTGAATCCAAAAATCCTGCGGTGCAGGGAATGGATGGCGCCGTTTTTTCGCATGTGGAGTACCTGTACGAACTCGCGGCGAGCGCATAGAACAATCCGAACAGAAGCGCACGCTTACCAAGAATCGCATGCGCTCCGCTCGATTGTGTACAAGCTACCAGGAACGCTGCTTGCGTAGCTCCGTGATGTGTGCGGTGTGATGGCGCCCGTGCCAAGCGTAGAGAAACAGCAACCAATCGACCGTGCGCGGTCCGTGCTCAGGGTGAATGAACACGCGGCCCCACTGGTCGTCACTTAGGGCACGCAGCAGTCGCACCCAGCGATCATGTACCGCATCCAGCAAGGCCAGAGACATTTCGATTGGACCAGTCTTGGCGTCATGCAACTGAGCCCACTGGTTTTCGTCATAGGGCTTAATCGTCGGCTGTTCTTCGGTCAGTGCCAAACGCAAGCGGATGTATGCATTGATGTGGCTGTCCGGAACATGATGGACAACCTGGCGTACCGTCCATCCGCCTTCGCGATATGGCGTGTCTAGCTGTACGGGTGACAACCCTTCTACCGCCGAGCGCAGTTTTGCGGGCGTCTCGGCGATGATTTCAATGGCCTGCTGGCGCAGAGCCGGTGTTGCTTCAAGCGGCTGCTGGAATTTGCCAATCGGATAGCGCGGATCCATGGGACAAGATTCTCCTGAAGATATAATTGCGAAAAATTGCAAACGTACTTGTCTATTTGACGATACGGCGCCGCGATCGGTGACAGGTAGGAACGCTGCCGGTCGAACACGTTCCAAAATGGCCGCTTCGCTGCGCCGGGCTGGGGCGAGTTGCTGATGATACAATGCCAACTCTGCTTTTGTAACTTCGGGCCGCCTTAAGAATCTAATGTCGGGAGAATTCTGAGCATGCGGAATGTGGTCATTATCGGTAGCGGCTGCGCGGGTCTGACGGCGGCGATTTACGCGGCGCGCGCCAACCTGAAGCCGCTGGTGCTGGAAGGGCACGAGCCGGGCGGTCAGCTTTCCTTAACTACCCACGTCGAGAATTTCCCCGGATTTCCCGATGGAATCATGGGCCCGGAATTGATCGAAAACATGAAACGGCAGGCGGAGCGTTTTGGGTCGGAGTTCAAGTCGGGTGCGGTGACGGAAGTTGACCTAAGCCAGCGGCCGTTCACCATCACGGTGAACGGGGAAAAACATCAGACTAAAACGCTGATCGTGGCAGCGGGAGCCTCGGCTCGTTTGCTTGGACTCAAGGGCGAAAAAGAGCTGATCGGGCGCGGGGTTTCGACTTGTGCGACTTGCGACGGTTACTTCTTTCGCGGAAAACCAATCGCAGTGGTTGGTGGCGGCGACTCCGCGATGGAAGAGGCAAATTTCCTTTCGCGTTATGCGAGCAAGGTGTATCTGATTCACCGACGGAATGAATTTCGCGCCTCGAAAATCATGATTGACCGCGCGAAAGCGAATCCAAAAATCGAGTTTCTTACGCCGTACGTAGTGGAAGAGATTCTTTCGCCCCAAGGGCTGGTAAACGGCGTGAAAGTGCGCAATGGCGAAACCAGCGAGACGAAGGACATCGAACTGGACGGAGTGTTCGTGGCGATCGGCCACGATCCGAACAGCACGGTGTTCAAGGGCAAGCTGGAGATGGACGAAAACGGGTATTTGTGCGCCAAGCATGGCGGCATTTCGAGTGTTCCGGGGGTTTTTATCGCAGGCGACGTGCAGGACCATCGCTACCGCCAGGCGGTGACCGCGGCGGGTTCTGGCTGCATGGCGGCCATTGACGCGGAAAAGTTCCTTGAAGAGCACAAAGGCGCCTAATGGCTATTCGTGGGGCCGAAACGTCACGGGCATAATAAGAGCGCATGCTCCGTTCGACGCTCCTGAAGTTATCCGAAAGCAAAGGTTTCGCGCGCTGGGTCACTTCCAACCGGACAACCCGAAGGATGTCGCATCGCTTTGTCGCCGGCGAAGAGCTGGATGAAGCGATTTCCGCCGCGCGCGTGTGCAACGACCAGGGAATGCTAGTCAGTCTCGATTATCTGGGCGAGAACGTTTTGACGGCAGCGGATGCACAGCGGGCTCGTGATGCCTACCTGGAAGTTTTCGATCGCATCGCGGCCGAAAAACTGAATGCCAACGTTTCCTGCAAGCTGACGCAGCTCGGACTGGACCTGAGTCCGGAGTTTTGCGAGGGCCAGGTGCTTTCCATCGTAGAGAGAGCGGCTTCGTATGACAATTTCCTGCGCGTGGACATGGAAGGATCGGCTTACACGGAGCGCACGATCGATGTGGTGAAGAAGGTGCGATCGCGCAGTCCGGCAATTGGAACCGTAATCCAGGCATATCTCTATCGCAGTGAACAGGACATTCAGGATTTGCTTTCGATCGGCTGCCGGATTCGCTTGTGCAAGGGCGCGTACAAGGAGCCGCCACAAGTCGCGTACCCAAAGAAAGAAGAAGTGGATGCGAACTATGTGAAGCTGGCGCGCTTGCTTTTGCCTAGCGGCTTCTATCACGGTATAGCGACGCATGATCCGCGCATGATCGCTGCGACGATTCGAATCGCGGCTGAAAGCAAAGTGTCCAAGGACGATTTTGAGTTTCAGATGCTCTATGGAGTGCGTACGGATTTGCAACGCCGGTTGGTTCGCGACGGGTACCGTCTGCGTATTTACATTCCTTACGGACAGGATTGGTTTCCTTATTTTATGCGGCGCCTGGCGGAACGGCCTGCCAACTTGGGCTTCTTCGTCCGCAACTTCTTCCGATAAAAATTAGAGAGATTCGCCGGGTTTAAGGGGATGAATGGTGAGCCCCGGAATGTCGAGCGTTTCCTCTCTCAGTTTTTCCGGTGTTCCAGTTAAAACGGGAAATGTAGCGTAGTGCATGGGGATGACGTGCTTTACGTCGAGGAGGCGGATGGCGTAAGCGGCTTCGCGTGGTCCCATGGTGTACAGGTCTCCGATCGGGAGCATGGCCAGCTGTGGCTGGTAGAGTTCGCCGATGAGCTTCATGTCTCCAAAGAGAGCAGTATCTCCCGCGTGATAGACGGTGAAGCCGCCCGGCATCCGAACGACGAGGCCGGCGGGCTCGCCGGCGTAAATTCGTTCACCGTTATCTTCAATCGAGTTTGAGTGAAACGCATGCGTCATCGTGACGCTGAAGTCGCCGACCTGCTGCGTGCCGCCCTTGCTCATGGGGAGAATTTCCTTCTCGAAGCCTTTTTCGCCGAGCCACAAACAAGTTTCGAAGATCGCGACCAGTTTGGGACGGAACTCCTTGGCGATGGCGAGCAGATCGCCCATGTGATCGGTGTGCGCGTGTGACAGAAAAATCGCATCCACTCGTATGAGCTTCCTCAACGATTCGGGGCAGCTAGGATTCGTCATAACCCAGGGATCAATGAGCGCAACTTGACCGGAGGGAGTGGTGAGCGAAAACGTGCTGTGACCGAAATAGGTGATGCGATTGCCTTTGAGATCGAGCATCGAAGCCTTTCCAGTGAACCCGGCCGCGTTCCAAGGCTAAACGGAAAGCTGCGAGATGAACAAGTGCGATGGGAACTGCCTGAGGCTGCGTTCAAAAGAAAAATATTTTCATGACACTTCGCCACAGGATTGTCACAGAAGATTGATGCTACTCTTACGAATCACACGGGAGATACCCGGCACACTCCTAAAAGCTGCGACGTAACCAGGTTAGGTGACGGAACCGCAGCTCATTTTTGCAAAATCCAATTCAAGTTGGGGGCCAAAGTGATCCGCGCAGTGAAATTCGTAGCAGTATTTGTGTTTGCTCTACTCTTATGTTCGACAGGCAAGGGCCAGCGAACTGATGCCAGCCTGACCGGAATTGTTACCGACCCAAGCCACGCGGCGGTCAACAATGCGAAGGTAACCGCAAAAAACGAATTAACCAATTGGAGCCAGGAAGCGACGACAGATGGCTCAGGTTCGTATTCGTTTCTGAGCATGCCGATCGGCCAATACGTCATCACAGTGGAGCTGAATGGCTTCAACACGGCTACGTTGGAAATGACGCTCGAGACCGCGCAGAAAGGGCGGCAGGATTTTGAATTGCGGGTCGGACAGACCACGCAGACGATCACCGTAGAGAGTGCAACGCAGAATCTTTCCACCCAAGACGCATCGCTCGGTGCGGTCATCAACAACAACGTCGTTGCCGATACGCCGCTTTACTTGCGGAATTGGGATGATCTACTGCGGTTGGTGCCGGGCGTTCAGTCCAACCGTTACACGGATCAGAGCGGAGCGACTAGCGCCGGGCGCACCGGTGCATTCAACGTCCATGGAGTGCATTCGCTGCAGAACGATTTCATTCTCGACGGAATCGACAACAATACATTCTCCGAAAACGTGCAGGAGCTGAGCACGCAAGCCTCGCGGCCGTCAGTGGACACGATTCAGGAATTCAAAGTCATCACGAACCCGTACTCCGCGGAGTACGGCCGCAGCCCCGGCGCGGCAGTGGTGGTGACGACCAAGGGCGGGACCAACGAGATTCACGGCGTGCTGTACGAATACTTGCGCAACAACTTGTTTGACGCGAACGACTTCTTCTCAAACCGCAACGGGTTTGCCAAATCGAAGAACAACCAGAACCAGTTTGGAGGGAGCGTTGGCGCGCCGATCGTGCGCGACAAGTGGTTCGCCTTCTTCAACTACGAAGGCACGCGTATCAGTCGCGGCGTGTTGCGCACTTCAACCGTACCGCGGGACAACGAACGCACGGGCGATTTCAGCGCGGCGGCGGCCGCGGCGAATGGCTACAGCGCGCCCTATCCGACGATTTACGATCCGACGACTGGCGCACCATTCCCAAACAACCAGATTCCCAACGGCGACATTGATCCGTTCGCGACGAAAATCATGGCACTTTTTCCGGAACCGAACTTGCCCGGCGAATTCAACAACTACGTGCGTAACGCGCTGCTGACGGACAGCGGAGACAGTTACAACGGGCGTGTGGACTGGGTGCCGTCGCAAAAAGATACGGTATTTGTGCGCTACAGCTATTCGAACCGCAGCCGATTCATCCCCGGCAATTTCGGCGGAATCGGCGATGGGACTTCGACTTCCGCATTTGGCCGGCAGGTGCTGAAGGGGCAGAGCGCCGTCATCGGATGGACTCACGTTTTCAGTCCGACGTTGGTGAACGAGTTCCGTATCGGCTTCAGCCGGAACTATTCATTCGCCGCGCAGGACCCGTTCGGCCAAAACCAGGTGGACGAATTTGTCCCAGGCGTGCCGGAAAATCCCACCGTCGCTGGCGGCATTTCGCAAATTACGCTGACGAACTTTACCTTTATCGGCTCGCCGGACTTCCTGCCGAAGCAGCAGGTCCCGCAGCAATATCAGTGGGTGGACACACTCTCGAAGACGGCCGGAAAGCATTCGCTGAAATTCGGCGTGGATTTGCGCGCTCCGATGCGCAACATCTATCAAGACGAGCCGGGAACTCGCGGTTCGCTCACGTTCGACAAGATCTTCACCTGCCAGCGCGACACGACGACCAACCAGTGCACGGGCAATACGGGTTTGTCGTACGCGGACTTTCTGCTCGGCTACGTGAGGGGCTCGCAGTTGACGAATGTGGCGTTCGTGGACCAGCGGCTGTGGATGCTCTCGGGCTTTGTACAGGATGACATCAAGCTGCGCTCGAACCTTACTGTAAACCTTGGCTTGCGCTATGACTTTTCCACGCCGGCGATGGAAGGGAAGAACCGCATCGCGAATTTCGACCCGGCTGCGAACGGCGGAGCCGGCGGGTTGGTGTTCGCTTCGGACGGGTCGATCGACGATCGCTCTTTGGTACAGGTGAACAAGCGCAACTTCGCGCCGCGCATTGGTGTGTCGTACGCGGTAACGCCAAAAACGGTGCTACGTGGAGGGTACGGAATCTATTACATGTTGTTCGAACGGTTCGGAAGCGAGGATCAACTCGCGCTGAACGCACCGTTCATCGTGAACAACGTGCAGTCGGCCCCGTCGACGGCTTCAGCGCCATTGTTCTTATTGCAAGATGGGTTTCCGGCGAACTCGCTTGACCCGAACCAACCCGGATTGTTGAGCCGCGTGCGTGTCCGGGCCGTTGACCCGAACACGCCGACGCCCTACGTGCAGCAGTGGAGCCTCGGTGTTCAGCGGGATCTTGGCCAAGGTTTTATCGGCGCACTGGATTATGTGGGAACGCATTCAGCGCACTTGAACGTTCTCGCCGATTTGAACCAACCATTTTTCAATCCTGACGGGAGCGCCCAGACGATTACAAGGCCGGACGGCACGAAGGCGCCGGCCTTCCCTTATCCCAATTTCGGGTATATCGAGTATCAGCTTCCGGCGGGATTGGCGAAGTACAACGGATTGGAGGCGAGCCTGGAGCGGCGTTTCAAGAACGGCTACAGCTTCCGCTTCGCGTACACCTATTCGCGCAGCATCGATAATACTCCGCAGGAGCTGGAAACCAATTCGGGCAGCGCGCCGAATGGCAGAAACTACAGCTCGTGGTTTGGGCCCAGCGATTTCGACACGCCGCATCGTGTCGTAGCGAGCTACGTTTACGAACTGCCGTTTGGGCGCGGCCGCAAATTCGTGCACGACGGCATCCTTTCTTACATCATCGGAGGATTCAAGACGTCCGGCGTGTATACGTACGCGAGCGGCCGGCCCTTTACGGTGAGTTCGGGCGGCAGCCTCGCCGGCGCCCTAGACTCGTTCGGCGCCGTGGCGGCGACTCCGAATCTTATCGGGGCGCCGCACATCGTGGGTGATCCCGATTGTTGGTTCTACGCTTCTAACAGCACAAGGACGATTAATGGAGTTCCAGTAGCCACTTGTAAGCAGCTAGCACCAAATTTGACGGACGCTTACCAACTGCAGACCTCCGGGTTTCTTGGCAATGTTGGCCGCAACACGCTGCGCGGGCCGCACACCAACGTTTTCGACTTCGCGTTGATGCGGGATTTCCCGATTCATGAATCCGTTGGACTGCAATTCCGGTGGGAAGTTTTCAATCTCACGAACGCGGTGCTGTTTGGCCAGCCGAGCAACAACTTCAGCAGCGGTGGAGTCGCTCAAATCACGAGTCTTGCAGGCGACCCGCGTGTGATGCAGTTTGCGTTGCGGCTGTCGTTCTGAACATTTCCGATAGACTGCGCTTGCCGGAAAGTGCTTCTGGCAGGAGTATCCTGACTCGCAAATTGTGGGAGGGATGATGCGCAAGAATCGGATTGTAGAAATTGCAGTGCTCGCGGTGGCCGTTTCTATGACGGCCGCCGCTGGTCCCAAACCTGAGGGGGAAAAGTGGCGTCCGGGGGCGCGCGTGCTTCTGGACGCACATAACTGCTACCCCTATTTCGAATGGTGGAGCGATCGGATTGACCGCGCGCTCTCCGCAGGAACGCCGCTCGCGATCGAGCAGGACCTGCTCTGGTCGAAAAATCCACGAACGGGCGAAATGAGTTCAGCGGTGAGCCATGGGGCTCCCGCAACCGGCGCAGAGCCTGGAATGCGGGAGTATTTCTTCGAACGCGTGCGGCCGATCGTGGAGAAGGCGCTGCGCGATGGAAATCATGGCGATTGGCCGCTGATCACTCTGAATCTGGACTTGAAGTCGGAGGAGCCGGAGCATCTTGCTGCGATCTGGGAACTGCTGACGCAGTACAAGGACTGGCTCACGAGCGCCCCGAAGGGCACGAACCCGGAGCGCATGGAAGCGCTCGACATCAAGCCCATCCTCGTGCTCACAGGCGAGTCGGATGCACAGAAAGCGATCTTTTACGATCGCGTTCCGAATGGTGGGCGGCTGCTGGTTTTTGGCGCAGCGCAAACAGATGCGAAGGATCCAAGTGCAGCGCCAGAAGTACTCGAGCCACGGGCCGCGGACAACTATCGCCGTTGGTGGAACAACAGCTGGCACGTGGTTGAACCAGCAGGGCAGACACAAGCAGGAGAGTGGACGGCACAAAAGGAAGCCCGGCTTGAATCGTTGGTGCGGCATGCTCATGCGAACAACTTGTGGATTCGGTTTTACACATTAGATGGAGCAACGAAGTCAGAACTCAGCTGCAACGGCTGGTTTCGCAGTTACAATTTCGGCTCCAAGGAAGCGGTGAAGAAGCGTTGGGCCGCCGCTGCCAACGCTAGGGCGGACTACGTAGCCTCCGACCAATACGAAGAGCTCGGAGCGTATCTCAAGTCACGACGCTAGTTCGAAAATCAGCCAATGGGTTGAGAAACGGTTTGTCGCCGGGTAGACTAGCAAAGTAGACGTTTTCGGGGCATCCCGAATTACAATTTACAATTCAGGGATCGTCGAACCGGCCCTGAACCCGAAGATTTTGCTGGAGCGCCGCGAAGGCGACGTCCGGCGCGCGAAACAAAGGAGAGGCCGAATGGCTTATGTAATCGCCGAACCGTGCATCGGCACCAAGGACACCGCCTGTGTGGACGTGTGCCCGGTGGACTGCATCCACCCTCGCAAGGACGAACCCGAACATGAAGGTGTGACCCAGCTTTATATCAATCCGACAGAATGCATTGACTGCGGCGCATGCGTGCCGGTTTGCCCGGTCACCGCGATTTTCGCGATGGAAGATCTGCCCGAAAAGTGGCAAGCGTTTGCCGCAACAAATACAGATTGGTACGCCAAGAAGTAAGCGAAACACTACCGAATGACAGTTTCTTGACGGCACGCTTTGGCGTGCCGTTTTCTTTAGTGCCGACCTATAACTCAGGTTGCAATAGCTGCCAACCTTCGGGCGCGCGGCTACATCTATGAGAGGGGTCTGATGGACAATTCTCCGGATAACGCAGCAAGGGTGAATTCGATTGAATAGGGCACTAGGGATTTTCGTGTGGATAATCGGCGTAACAGTTGCGTCTGGTGCGATTCAGGCGCAAAATCCCGCTCCCACTGGTCCGAACAAGACAGCTACTGCAACCCGCGCTGCGTCCCTCGAAGGCGACTGGAGCGGCACGCTGCAGGTCGGTGAAACCGAATTGCAGCTGGTGCTACACCTTTCGAAAGACACACAAGGTGAATGGCACGCCAAGCTCGACAGCCTGAATCAAGCGGTTTATGGAATCGAAGCATCCAACGTGGCCCGCGACGAGGATACGCTACGGCTCGAGGTCGCATCGGTTGGCGCGAAGTTTCACGGAAAGATTCAGCCGGATCATCGCACGATTCGGGGCGTTTGGGAGCAAGGCGGAACGGGCTTGCCGCTGAAGTTTGAAAAGCGCGCGGCCAGCGATACGCGCGGCACGGCGGCGACCGTTGTTTCGAAAGCGGAAGGCACGTGGCAAGGCGCGATCGAAGTAACCAACCTGCGCATGCGCTTGCAGATGCACATCAGTCATGATGACCGAGGGAGGCTGCTAGCGTCACTCGACAGTCTCGATCAAGGCATCCAGGGAATTCCGGCTTCCAAAGTCACAGAGAAAAACGGGGAGCTGACTTTTGAGATTCCGACATTTCAAGCCGAGTATCGCGGCATGCTCGCTGCGTCAAAAAATGAGCTGGTGGGCGAATGGACCCAGAACGACAACGTCGAAAAGCTCGATTTCCACCGCTCCGATCAGCCGCTGGAATTACGCAGACCACAAAATCCTGCCAAACCGTATCCGTACACGGTCGAAGAAGTTTCGTTTCCGGCGAGCGGCGGAAACGCGACGCTGGCAGGTACGCTGACGATCCCTCAAGGCGCGGGACCTTTCGCCGCCACGGTGTTGGTTGGTGGATCCGGTCCGACGGATCGCGACGAGACCCTCGCGGGACACAAGCCGTTCCTGGTGTTAACGGATTTGCTGACGCGAAAGGGAATTGCCGTCCTGCGATACGACAAGCGTGGCACTGCGCAGTCCACCGGCAACGGTGACCAGGCCACGATGGAGGATTTGACCAGCGATGCACAAGCCGCGCTGAACTATCTGAAGTCGCGCAAGGAAGTCGACACCAAGCGCATTGGGATCATCGGCCACGGCGAAGGTGGGATTCTTGCCGCTCGGCTCGCCGCACGCGTCGATGATCTGGGCTGGCTGGTGCTGCTAGCTACGCCCGCCACCCATGGCGAACGGACTCTGCTTCGCCAATCGGAATTGGTCGCGCGCACTGGCGGCTTGCCGGAAGAGCAGATTGCGCGCAGCCAACAATTCGACCGACAGGCCTACGCTGCAGTGCGCGAAGAAAAAACTACCGCCGCATTGGAAGCGCGGCTCCATAGCCTGATTGAAAAGAGCGGGCTCAGTGCTTCAATGCCGCCTGCCGCGCTGCAGGCCCAAATCCGCTTGATGACCACACTGTGGTTTCGGGAGTATCTGGATTTTGACCCCGCGCCGGTCATTGAAAAAATAAAATGTCCTGTGCTTGCTCTCAATGGCGACCGCGATTTGCAGGTCGACGCCGACGAGACCGTTCCATTGTTCCGCCAGGCCTATGAAAAAAGCGGCAATAAGGATTTCACGGTCTTGGAAATCCAGGGAGTTAATCACCTGTTCCAGAGGGCGCAATCCGGTTCGCCTGCCCTCTACGGCGCCATCGAGGAAACCATGGCCCCCGAAGTACAAAACGCCATCACTGGCTGGGTGGCCAGGCACACGGCCCAATAGTTACGTTTGAACCACATTCTGTTAGGAATGGCAGCACTCCTCCTCTTACGCGCATTTGCAAACAAAAAGTGCGAGTTATTATAGGAGCGGAGCCCGACACAGTCCCCGTGCCGCCAAAATTCCACCTCTCACTCCTCATCCACGCGCACCAGCCGGTCGGCAATTTTGAAGATGTGATGGAGCGCTGCTATCAGCAGGGCTACCTGCCTTTTGTGCAGCTCCTCGAAAAACATCCCGCGATTCGCGTCGGCCTGCACTATTCCGGACCCCTGCTCCAGTGGATTGAGGCGCGCCATCCCGAATATTTCGAACTATTGCGCTCGTTGGTTCAGCGCAAACAAGTGGAGATGGTCGGCGGCGGATTTTACGAGCCGATCCTTGCCGTGATTCCGCCGGAAGATCAGCGCGAACAGATCGAGCGTTTGTCGTCTTACCTCGAAGAATATTTCGGTGAAAGGCCAGCCGGGGCGTGGCTCGCGGAACGAGTCTGGGAGCCGCAGCTGCCTTCCGTACTAGCGCCCGCGCAAGTCGGCTACACGCTCGTGGACGATTTCCATTTTCTTTGCGCCGGCTTCGAGTCCTCGGAACTTTTTGGAGTGTACCAGGCCGAAGATCGCGGAAAGAGTGTGCGTCTATTCGCGGGACAGAAGGCGCTCCGCTATCTGATTCCGTGGGAGAAGGTATCCGACGCCGTAACCTATCTGAAAGAGTCCGCTGCTATGCACCCGGACGGTATCGCCATCTTCGGCGACGATATGGAGAAATTCGGCGTTTGGCCAGGCACCTATGAACATTGCTACACGGACCACTGGCTTGAGGATTTCTTTATGGCGCTGGAGGCGAACTCGGATTGGCTCTCGCTTACCCCGCCGGGGGAATACGCGAAAGCCCATGCTCCACTTGGCCGTGCCGAGCTGCCTGCCGCGTCCTATCCCGAAATGATGGAATGGGCGCTGCCCACATCGGTACGACAGCGCTTCCACTTGGTGCAGCAGGAGTTCAACAAACGGCCTGAGGTAGCTGCATTCTTACGGGGCGGTTCGTGGCGCGGATTTTTCCGCAAATATCCCGAGTCCAATCTCCTGCACAAGAAGATGCTCCGTGCCAGCACACGTCTGGCTGCAGTTCCCCAGCGCCGTACCGAGTCCCGCAGTTCGCAGGAGATCGCCAACGCGCGCGACCTTCTCCTCCGCGCTCAGTGCAACGATGCCTATTGGCATGGTGTTTTCGGCGGCCTCTACGCTCCGCATCTGCGCACGGAACTTTGGCGCAGCCTGGTCCGTGCTGAAGCTGCCGCTGATCGGCTCACACCCGGCGGACAAATCGGCCGCGTCGAGCTGCTCGATTACGATGCGGACGGCAAGAACGAATTGCTCTTCACTGGCCCGGAGTATCAAGCCCTGGTGAAACCATCCGACGGCGGAACACTCGCCGCGCTCGACTTCCGCCCTGTTTGCGCGACGCTGGTCAATTCGCTGCAGCGGCGGCCCGAGGCGTACCACGCTAGGCTGCGCGAAGCTTCGCTCGCAAAAACCGAAGCCGGTACGCCACTCCACGAGCAAACGCGCGTCAAGGAACCCAATCTCGAACGCTTCCTGCAATACGATCGTTGGCCGCGGCACGCATTTCGAATCCTCGTCTTCGATCCGAAACGCACGCACGCTGAGTACGAAGCTCTTCAGCTTATGGAAGACCCGAGTTTTGCGGCGGGCGAATTTGCAGTCCAATCCTCCGGGCCTTTCCAAGCGGACCTCACACGCGAGACGACAATTCGCGCCAATCATCCGGCAAGCGTCGCAACTCCGGTATTTGTGACTAAGCGATTTTCTTTTTCACCCGCCCCGGGCGGATGCGAAGTTTCCTGTGAAGTTGGATTCAAGCTGAAAGAGCCGCTCGATCGAGCGGTGATCGTGGCGGTTGAAACGATCGTGAATCTGCTCGCTCCCAATGAGGCCGATCGTTTCTTTGAAACGCCGTCCGGTCCGCAGAACCTACGATACAGCGGTGCTTTGCCCGGACCAGTTCTCCACATGCAGGACGGCTGGCAACGGCTCCGCGTCACGCTACACGCGCCAGGTTCCGAGAACTTCTGGATTGCGCCCATTGAAACTGTTTCGGAATCCGAAGACGGTTTCGAACGTGTCTATCAGGGCTCGCAAATCCTGGCCCGCTGGCGCCTCAGCACGCAAAAGGTGCTTTCCGCGCGAGTCGTGTGGCGATTGGAAACGATCTAAGATCCCGCGCCGATTCTAGTAGATCCCTCCACCGGATTGTGTGGAACTCAAAACTCCTGCATTCGCCGATACGCTGTAGCTCACACCGCCGTTGCCGCTCCAACTCCCAAGGTTAAAGGTTCCTCCGGCCGTGATTCTGTACACGCCGATGTTCTGGTAAGTCAGCGGTGTCTTGGACTGGCACACCTGGGGGGCGCCGGGTGCCTGTAGAAAATAGACCGTACTGCTGCCCACCACAGTGCCGTTTCCATTGGCATCAATCAACAGCGCTGTCTGCTCGTCGATCGAAATTCCTCGCGGGGCTGCGGACCACCCATTCAGATTGATCCGGCACAAAAACGCCAAGTCACGCCCCATGCGGTCCCGGGTTACGAAATGCGGATCGCCAATCAATCCCGCCACTGTCGAAATGCTGACGAAATCGCGATCCAGCGTGATGTAGCGGTTGAACGGGTCAGCGAGCGCCTGACTCGACGTTACGCCTTGGCTCGCGAGCGCGGAATAGAGGAACTGCGACAAGACGTTCATTCCTGCGCTAGTGCCACCGATCGGCACGCCTCGCGCAATCAACCCCTGCAGCGTCGTTTGCACCGGCGTCCCTTTCCAAAAATTGATGTAGTTCGATTGGTCGCCGCCCGCGATCCACAGCGCTTCTGCGTTCTGAATGGTGCTGATCACAAACGGGTCACTGGCGGCCGCACGGTTCGGAATAATCAGCGTCGCAACGGAATTTTCACTGGGGCAAAGTTGCTGAATGTAGGGATTGTAGGCGTCCGTGCCCGTCGCCCGAATCACCAGAAAATCGCCGTTGCCGCTGCGCTGGCACATCCATTGAAAAGCCGCGTCAACGTCGGTACCGCCACCCATCAACACAGTTCCAGCGGTGGTTGCGGTCGCGACGTCCGACGCATTGCCAACACGAAAATAGGAATAGCTCTTTGCTGCGAATGTGTTGCTCGCGCAAAAGAGCGCCAATGCCAGCAAACCAAATGTTTTGTTCATCGGTCACCTGAGGCAAGAGGATTCTGCGGGCGCATCATATCCCCGCAGCTTTCTATTTGACAACGGCCAATTTAGGAGAAGTGAATCAGTCCACGATCCATAAATTTTGCGCGAATGGCCACTCTTCATCTGCCCATTGCGCTATCTGACGGAAACCGGCACGCCGCGCCATCTGGACAGGCTCATCCGGCGAATATTTGTGCGAACTCTCTGTCCAGATCGTTTCGCCTTCCTCCATCCGGAAATAGAGCGACGCGCCCGGTATCTCGATGTGCTGCCTTCGCGTGGCTTGCAAATGCATCTCGATGCGGCGCTCCTCGTCGTTCCACAGCGCCAGGTGGTGAAAGTCGCGCAGTTGAAAATTGCCGCCTAGCTCGCGATTCACCCGCGCCAACAAGTTCAGGTTAAAAGCCGCGGTGACGCCCACGGGATCGTCGTAAGCCGCGAGCTGAAGTGCCGTATCCTTCTCCAGATCGGTTCCAAGCAGTAAAGAATCTTCTGGCTCCAACGTAGCTCGCACCTGCCGCAAAAAATCATCCGCCGCCGGCCGGTCGAAATTCCCAATCGTGCTTCCCAAGAACAAGACACAAACGTGTTCCCCGGGCTCGCGGCGTGCAGTAACCGCTCGCAAGCCTTCCAGATAAGGCTTTTCGTAACCAACCAGGCTGATGAAATCCAGCTGGCCAAGCTCTTTTTCGCAAGCGGCCAGTGCGGCAGGAGAAATCTCAATCGGGTAGTAAAACGCGCGCTGCTTCTTCGAAAGTGCTTCCAGAATCATTCGTGTTTTCTTGCCGCTGCCGCTTCCCAGTTCCGCCACGTGTGTAGGAGTCGGCATGCGCGACATCATCTCTTCGGCATAGCGCTGCAGCAAGCGCGAATCCGCCCGCGTCAATCCGTACTCCGGCAGCAAGCAGATTGCCTCAAAAAGCTGCGATCCAACTTCGTCATACAAATACTTGCTGGGCAATTCGCGCTGGCCGCTTTTCGTGAGGCCGGCGCGCACATCTTCCGCAAACTCCGACGTTACCTTCTGCGAAGTGGTTTGGACGATCATCTCGACTCCCAAGGGTCAGGGTGACCTGTTCGTGCTTAAGCTTATTCCTCCACGCACCGAAATGATGCGTAGACGTATGGATAATGCGGCTGGAACCAGTTCCGAAAAGATCGCCGCAGCATGCACGCGGCCGTGCGTTGCGATCCGCCCTTCATTACATAGTGCTTTCCGTCAAAAAAGCTCGCTGAGTAACCGGGATAGAAAGGCATTGGGGAAAAGCCCGGATGCGGCGCAAAAATCGTTCGCGTCCATTCCCATCCGTTGCCCACGAGATCGTGAATCCCAAAAGCGCTCGCGCCGGCAGGATGCGCCCCGCACGGCGCCGTCTCCCAATGCGAAAAGTCAAAATTCCCAAAATGCGAATCAGGTAACGCTTCACCCCACGGATAGGCGCGCTGCGCTTCCGATCCCGGCACTCCGTAAGCTGCGCGGTGGAACTGTTCTTCGGTCGGCAGCTTGCGTCCCAGCCATCTCGCGTAGGCCGTGGCTTCCGCGTGGCTCGCATACACCGGATGATCCAGCTGAAGCCTGGTGTCGCCAAACATCCCGCGCTGCATCCAAATGTTCCCGTCGCGATACCAGAAAGCGGGATGCTCAACTTGGTTTTCTTCCCGCCAGGTCCAGTCCGCCGCCGTCCACAACGAACGGTGATGATATCCGCCGTTCTGGATAAACAACAAAAATTGCCGGTTCGTCACGTTATGGTTTTCGATCGCAAACTCCGGAACATCGACCGTCACCATCCCTCGTTCGTTGTCCCAGCCGAATTGCTTTGCGTCGCGCTCAAGGCCCAGCCTAGCTGGCCCAGCTTCGATCTCGAGTAGACGGTGCCGAATCTGCGGTGCCATCCAACGATGCTCGGAGCGTGGAGCTTTCTTCTTGTCTGCGGGAAGTCGATGGAACATATACGCCAGCGTCTCGGTGTGCATCAGCCGGTGCTCGATGGCTGTATCCAGCATCGTCAGAATGTGGGGATGCCCCTGGCTCGGCTGCTCGAACGTTTTTTCGATGGCCCAATCCAGTTCCGAGCGCAACCGCCGGTTATAAGCATCAACCTCAGCCCTCGCCGGCCAGTCTTCAGGTTTGTCGGAAGGCAAACCCCCGCCAACTGGATCAATGCCGAAAGCAAACAGCTGATCAAATGTAGGATGGAAACGCTTCAGTCCGAATGCTCGCTGCCCGAGCAGATTCCAGTCGAATGCTTCGACGTGACCGACATAAAAAATAACCCGATGCCGCTCGGCAATCGGCCGCTCGTAGAGAGCATCGTCGCGCAAAATCTGGAAAAGCTGATCAGTCGTACTCCGCGCGTGTGCTAATCGCAACTGATATTCGTGGCGAGTACGAACTGCAGTGGCGAGTGCTCCCATGATAAGTCCCTTCCTTTGATGCGTCTTCCTCGAGAAGGATGCACCGAAATTTCGGCGCGGGGAGAGGCTGGCTAAGTTACGATGTTGACGCTGCGGCGCGAACGCTGTCAACCGGAACGGCTGCGAAAACTCCTTACATGAAGAACCCTATCATCGAGTTTTGTCAGGTGGAATACCAAATTTCTACTATTTCGGAACAGCCGATTCTTTCCGGCGTTTCTCTCGCGATTCATCGTGGCGAAACAATTGTCCTCCTGGGCCGCAGCGGCAGCGGCAAAACCACCCTACTCAAATTGATCAATGGGCTCCGGCAAGTTTCTTGCGGAGCTGTTCTGGTTCAGGGACGCGATGTTCGTGAATGGGACATTATTCGCCTGCGGCGGGGGATCGGCTATGTAATTCAGGAAACGGGCCTGTTTCCTCATCTGACTGTGCGTGAAAACGTTTGCCTCGTCCCACAACTCGAAAACTGGCCTGCAGATCGCATCTCGGCTCGCTACGGCGAGGTCCTTCACTCGGTCGGCTTGTCCCCCTCCCTTTATTCCAACCGCTATCCACGCGAACTCTCGGGCGGCCAGCGTCAGCGCGTAGGTGTGGCCCGTGCCTTGGCCGCTAATCCTGAGATCCTTCTTATGGACGAACCGTTTGGCGCTCTCGACCCGGTCACGCGCGCCGAACTCCAGCGCGAGTTTCTTGCGCTCAGCCGCAACCTGTCGAAAACGGTCGTCTTCGTTACGCATGACGTCCGCGAAGCCCTGCTTCTTGGCACGCGCATAATCCTTCTCGATTCCGGCCGGGTCATCGCCGAGGCCACGCCACACGAATTTGTCAGGCTTGCCCACCCCATCGCCCGCGAATTTCTGGCGGCCGCCGAGCTAGCCACCGGTGCTCCCGCATGAACGCCTGGCATTTCATGCTGACCCACCGGTCAGAAGTTCTCGCCGCCACGCGTGAACATCTCATCCTTGTGCTCGTTTCGATGGCTATCGCGACGGCTATCGGAGTTCCAGTGGGAATGTTCATCGTCGGCCATCCACGTTTGCGTGCCGTTGCGCTGGCGGTTGCCAGCGTTCTGCAAACAATTCCAAGCCTTGCGTTGTTCGGCTTCTTGATTCCGCTCCCGTTCGTTGGCGGAATCGGTGCGCACACCGCAATCGTTGCTTTGGTTTTGTACGCGCTCCTTCCTATTTTGCGGAACACCTATGTCGGCCTCACGAGTGTGGATCCGGCGATCCTCGAAGCTGCCGAAGGCATGGGAATGACCGAGCAGCACATTCTCTTTCGAGTGCGCCTGCCTTTGGCCAGCAGCGTCATCATGGCCGGAATCCGTACGGCCGCCATCATTACGATTGGAGTCGCCACCATTGCCGCCGCGATCGGCGCAGGCGGCCTTGGTACATTCATCTTTCGCGGCGTCGCTATGGTAAGTGATGCCGTCATTCTCGCGGGCGCTGTTCCCGCGGCAATACTTGCGCTGCTCGCAGATTTTTTTCTCGGACTCCTCGAACGCCGGCTGCGAGTGACCTGAATATGTCGCGCGCACTTCTTTCCTGTCTCCTCGTGCTACTGCTCACTTCGGGCGCTTGCCGGACTTCGCGAAAACCTCATCTCGTTGTCAGCTCAAAATTCTTCACCGAGCAGGTCATCCTCGCCGAACTTCTCGCCCAGCACATAGAAGCCCGCACAGGGATCCCCGTCGTGCGCAAAACGAATCTCGGCGGCACCCTGCTTGTTCACAAAGCCATGCTCTCCGGCGACGTCGACCTTTATGTGGAATACACAGGCACTGCACTCACCGCAGTGTTAGGTGAAAAGCCGGAGGGCGATTCGCATGCTGTCTATCAGCGCGTTCGTGGCGGCTACGCACAGCGCTTTGCGCTAGAAGTTACCGAACCTCTTGGCTTCGAAAACACTTTCGCCATGGTCGTCCGAGGCAGCGATGCGCGCGATCATCATCTCGCGAAGATTTCCGATATTGCTCCTCTTGCTCCGCGCTGGCGCGCCGGCGTTGGCTACGAATTCCTCGAACGCCCCGATGGCTATCAGGGCTGGACCGACCGCTACGGCCTCAAGTTCGGGAAACAACCCAGCGTCCTCGATCTCGGCTTGATCTACCGCGCGCTGGCTGAAAAGAAAGTAGACATCGTCGCCGGAAATTCTACGGATGGATTGATCGACGCTCTCGGACTGGTTGCACTGCAGGATGACCGGCGCTACTTCCCGCCCTACGACGCGGTTCCCGTCGTTCGCATGGCTGCTCTCGAAAAATTCCCCCAGCTTCGCGGCGCTCTCGCTGACCTCGCCGGGAAGATTTCCGTCGACGAAATGCGCCGCCTGAACAAAGAAGTCGACGCCGATCAGCGTGATACCGCGGTCGTGGTTCGCGAATTCCGCTCATCCAAGGGGCTATAAAAACTCAAAGAGCCGCGTGGAATCGGAGCGGCTTCTCGAGCCCGTGCACATACAGGTAGAGCGTAAGCCGATTCTGCACTTCGTACTTCTCCGCTCCTGCCAGCGCTTTTAGATATTCGCTCTCTTGATTCGAAGACTCCGGGTCGCACATCATCCTCGTCGCAGCCAGCGGACCAAACTTGATCGTATTCCCGTTGATGTCCACGGAACCGGTGAACCGGTTGCACGAACCGTTTCCCGCGGTTTTTCCCTCTTCGGGAAAAGTCAAAGTCGCCCGCGAATTGGCAATCACTGGTTTTCCCGCGAGATCTTCGAGCGTCCATTGTGTTCCGGTGAGCTTCGCAAGCGATGCGGTGGCGGGAGCCGTCGCCGTCGCTCGAGCGGGCTTTTTGTCCGCCATGCAACCACCGAACGCGACCCACGAGAAAAGAGCCAAGGTGTACAGCTTCAATGCGTTTTTCATCACGGTTCCTTCAGCGTTCGCGCGCGGTATCCCTATCCTTCGATACGCTCGCCGCAGACGCAAGCGCGAAATTCCACAAGCCTAACCGAAGTTGCTCGTCGCACTCGCCCTCTGCTACAGTCCCAAAAGAACCGCAAAAGGTGATCCGCATGGCATTCTCGCAGCAGGAACTCGAAATCCTCGTCTGTCCGATCTGCAAAGAACACGTTCAGCCCCTCGCCGATCAGAGCGGGCTTGCATGCCCGGTTTGCCGCCGCGTCTACCCCGTGCGCGACGATATCGCCGTCATGCTCCTCGAAGAAGCTTCCATCGCCAACGAATAATCCTTCAAGGATTGCGCCCTGAATGTTGAATCTCGTCAAAGAATCCATGTCGCGCCTCAAGCGCTTCCTGCCAAAACTCAAAGGTCACCACTTCGGTATCCTCGGCGACCTCATGCTCGACCGCTACCTCTGGGGTGATGCGTCGAAACTCTCTCCAGAAGTGCCCGTCCCGGTCGTGACCTTCCAGGAAGAAAGCGTGGCTCTTGGTGGCGCTGGGAATGTTGCCGCAAATCTCGCGGCTTTAGGCGCGAGCGTAATTGCCTTTGGCTCTATCGGAGAGGATTTAGGTGGGCAGGCGCTTCGTGCGTGCCTGCGCAAAGCCGGAATCGATGACAAAGGAGTGATCGTGGATCGATCGCGCGTGACTACCGTCAAGACGCGCGTCATCGCCAGGAAGCATCAAATCGTCCGCATTGACCACGAGCGGGCCGACCACATCTCTTCCGACCTGGAAGAAAAGTTCCTTCGCCTCCTCATCAAGAATTTGCCGAAAATGGATGGACTCGTTCTGTCGGACTACGACAAGGGCGTCCTAAATTCCGATGCCTTCGCGGATCGCATTCTCAGCGCGGCGCATAAGGCAAAAGTCCCGGTCTTCGTGAAACCAAAGACGAGTCGGCTCTACGCTTACCGAGGAGCCCGATTGATTGCCTGTAATACCAAAGAAGCTGGCTTCTTTGTTCAGCATCCGCTTCATGACGAAAAATCCTTCGAAGAAGCAGGCCGCAAGCTGCTTGCTCACTTCGGTTGCGGCGCCGTGGTCATTACCCGCGGCGAAAAAGGCATGAGTATCTTTGAGGAGTCGTCTCCGCGCCACATCAACATTCCCGCCACAAGTTTTGAAGTCACTTATGCACGCGTGGGTCAACCCGGCGTGGAACGGGGCGCCACTGGCCGCCAAGTCTTCGACGTGACCGGAGCCGGCGACACCGTCCTCAGTGTTCTCTCCCTCGCAATCACGGCTGGAGCCTCGCTGCCCGATGCAGCGGTCCTAGCCAACACTGCTGCTGGAGTTGTCGTAAGCAAACTCGGCACCGCCAGCGTCACTCTGCCCGAACTCTCTGCCGCCCTCGACGACCTCCGGCGTTCGGTCTGATCGGCCCGCTCGCCGTTTCAGGGACAACCCGGTCCGAATCTCGGGCATCCCAAGTTTCACTGGAAGGCCCTCGATGCGCCACGAGATACGCATTCCCAATCCTTGCTCGCAAAATTGGGATGCCATGGCCGGAAACGAGCGCTCCCGTTTCTGCGCGCGCTGCAATCGCACAGTTGTCAATCTCTCCGTACTCACTCGCGTCGAATTAGAAGTTCTGATTGACGCTAGCAAAGGCATTCGGCTCTGTGGCCGCTACGTTCAACGCCCAGATGGCAGCATGATCACTCGCGATGGATCCTCCAATGCCTCAGCAGGACTTGTTCGCGCTCCGCTACTGGCCTCAGCGGCGCTCATGGCAATGCTAAGCGTCGGGCCGGCTCCAGCCTCCGCGCAACTTCCAGCGCAGGATTCCGCCATTACTCAAACCGAATCCGCCCAGGCCGGATTTGCTTTGGTCGTCATGGATTCGGCCGGCGCAGCGATTCCAGATGCGGTAGTTCATTTGGTCAATCAGGCGACAATGGCCGAGTGGAACGGCAAAACGGACCAAAGTGGACAGCTCGAATCCGCATCTCCGTCAAGCGGGAAATACACGCTCGAAATCCTCGCGCCCGGCTTCAAACCGTTCCAGTCCATCGATTTGGCGCTTCCGTTTCGCGGCCAAGTCCAGCTTGCCTTTGCCAACTCTAACGCCGTGGTTCGCCTCGGCCCTCCTTCTCTGCCAATTGCGGGCGATTCGAGTTCGCAGCTTCGTGACCTGCCGATGCCCCAAGATTCCCGCTGCGCGATACAAAACTCTCCGGCCAGCACTCCTGATCGGCCAATACTGAGAGCATGCGATGCGGCAGGCGCAATCATTCAAAATGCGACGGTGACGCTCAGCAGGGAACATAAAGGCCAAACCTACACCGGCCAAACGGGAAGGGATGGTTTGCTCCATTTCCCGAATCTCCCAAAAGGGGAATACACGGTCGAAATTTCAGCGCCAGGCTTTCTGCCATTCCAAGTCGAGCACGTCGCTTTGCCTTCGCAAGATGTCCCGAATTTTACGCTTCAGACCGGAGTGTTTGTCGGCGAGATTGTGGCCGTAGACCGTCGTAACCCAGTGCAGAAATTCCTCTCGCGCTTGAAGCATCTTCTTTAAGTATTATTGGGGGGCTGGTAAGGAAACCGGGCGCTACTAGAACGACGGCGGGAAACTGAACGACTTATCTGCCGAATTCACCCACAGGTTTACCGGCTTGGTGCGCCTGCTTTTTTCCAAATCATTCTTATCGGGCATCGGCGAGTAGGGGCTCACTTCGATCAACAAGACTACGCCATTCGATCCGCGCTTGGCTGAAGCTTTCACGATCGCGTAGCTCTTCACAGGACCGTAGTAGCCGCCGTCCGGCCCCCAGTCGGCCAGAAAATCTCCGTACTTGTAGCTCTCCGAAGGCTTCCAAAGTTCGTAAGCCTGCTTGGTGTTGTTCGCCACCAGCGCGTCCAGAAAATGTTCAGCCGCTCTTTTCTCGGGGTAGTAGCGGAACGCGAAGTACAAGACCACCGCCAGCGCGACAATAATCCCCGCGCCCGTGTACGTCATCACCTTATATTTGTTCGATGGTTCAGGAGGAGGTGAGAGCAGTGACGATGACATTGTTTGTAGGTGCGTTGGCTCTTGTATGAGTTGCTTTGCTGACCGGGCAGCGCCTTCATCCTAGCAAACTCCCGCCCCGGCTCACAAAGCAGCCACTCGTATTAGACGCCGCACCTACGCTTCGAGTGCCCCGCCCGCGCCTTCCGGCAACTCAATTTCATACTTTGTCCGCGCCTTTTCGCGTTGCACTTCCAGCGCCAGCGCAATCAATCGGTCAATCAGCTCGCGAAAGGGAATTCCCGTAGCTTCCCACAATTTCGGATACATGCTGATCGAAGTGAAGCCAGGAATCGTGTTAACTTCGTTCAGAAAGAGTTTCCCGCCCTTTTTCTCCAAAAAGAAGTCCACACGCGCCATCCCGGAAAGCTCCAAGGCCCGAAACGCCGCAACCGCCAGTTGCTGAATCTTTTTCACCTGTGCCGGCTTCAGCTTCGCCGGAATGATCAGCGCCGTTCCTTCTTCCAGATACTTCGCTGTGTAGTCATAAAATTCGCGGTGCGGCACGATTTCGCCTGGCACGGAAGCCTTCGGCTCGTGATTGCCCAGCACCGAAACTTCGATCTCCCGCGCTTTCACCGCCCGCTCTACCAGAATCTTCATGGCGAATTCCGCGGCCAGGTTCAGCGCCGGTGCCAACTCCGCCCTCGAATGCACCTTCGTCATTCCCACCGACGAGCCCAACGTCGCCGGCTTCACAAAAACCGGATATCGAAATTTCTTCTCAATCTCTTTCTGCACCGCCGCCGGATTCCGCTCCCAGTCCGCGCGGTACACCGTCACCCACGGCACCACCGGAATTTTCGCGTGCTGCAACAATTTCTTCGCGACGTCTTTGTCCATGCCGATCGCCGAGCCCAGCACTCCCGCGCCCACAAACGGCAATCCCGCAAGGTCCAGCAATCCCTGGATCGTTCCGTCCTCGCCGTAGGTTCCATGCATCACCGGAAACACCACGTCCAGCCGCTGCCCGCCCGCTCCTGCGCTGCGGTCCAGCGGAATCAGCGCCGCATCCGTCGGGTCCGCCGCCATCACTACTCGCTGCCCGGCCTTCAGCACTTCCGGCAGCATCTTCTGCGCCGCGCTCCCGATCAGCCAGTGGCCTTCTTTCGAAATACCGATGGGCACGGCCTCATATTTGTCAGGATCGAGCCCGCGAATCACCGAAGCCGCCGACGCCAGCGACACCTCATGCTCGCCGCTCCGTCCGCCAAACAGCACTCCCACACGCAAACGCTTTTTGTTAGTTGTCATGTAAACCCATGCAATGAACGCGCGCTAGCCGAGGCGCCCTCAACCGTTCACAGTGTAACGTCGCGCGGGAAGTTCCGAGGAATTTGTGTGCTGTGCTGCGTTCAAACAGCAAAGTAGTTACGCTGCAAAAACAATGCACGGCGCAGCTATTGAATAGTAGGCTTCTGTACCCAAAGCGGCGCGAACGACGCGCGGTAGTAGGAAAACAGAATGATCCAGCAGATTGCTGCAAGAATCGCGGGTTGCGCACCGCTGTGCTGCATGGTCACGTGGTACGCGATGATGTTGAGAACCACGGGCCCGCTCAGCGCGATGGCCAGCGGCACGTATCTGCCAATCAGGAACAGCGCACCGCTGATCACCTGAGTCGCTCCAATAAGCCACGCGAAATGAGAAACGAACAAAGCTCCCAAAAACTGGGCCGGGACGCCATCCAGCTTTGGGGCTGGAATGAACCCCAAGAATGTATTGAGCCCAAATACGAAAAACATTAAGCCCAACAGGACCCTGGCGATGATCGCGACCACTTTCATGTGAGTTCGCTCCGTTTGTGAGGTACGGGTAGGACTTCGGCTGCCCACAGCATACCGCGATTAGCCGCCCGCGATCGCTCCCACCACCAGCAGCGGCTCTTTCCCGCTCGCTATTTCTTCCGGCAAAGGCTTGTCCAGCGGATCGTGCGACCAATCCTCTGAGCAAGCAAAAAATCTCAGGAACGGTCTTCGCGCTCGCGTCCCATGGTCGCGAATTGTCCCCTCGAGCATCGGATATTTCTTCTCCACCGCGTCGAGCACCGACAAGATGGAAACCGTGCCCGTCACTTCGACGGACACTTCGCCCTTGACGTGCGCCAGCGCGCGCAAATGTGCGGGAAGTTCCACGCGAACCATCATTTTCAACCTCGAAACGCGCTCTAAGCCAGCGTCTGCACTTCCACCGAATACACCGCCGGCAAATCCCGCACAATCGGTGCCCAAGTATCGCCCGCGTCCGCCGAACAATACACCTGCCCGCCGGTCGTCCCGAAATATACGCCGCACCTATCCAGCGAATCTACCGCCATCGCGTCGCGCAGCACGTTCACAAAACAATTGCTCTGCGGCAATCCCTTGGTCAACTCTTCCCATTCATTGCCGCCAGTCGTGCTCCGGTACACGCGCAATTTTCCGTCCGGTGGATAGTGCTCCCCGTCGCTCTTGATCGGCACTACGTAAATCGTTTCCGGCTCATGCGCGTGCACGTCAATCACGAACCCAAAGTCCGTCGGCAGATTTCCGCTCACTTCCGTCCAGGAATCCCCCGCGTCAAACGACCGCATCACGTCCCAGTGTTTCTGCATGTAGAGCAGGTTCGGTTTCTGTTTCGCCTGCGCAATGCGGTGCACGCAGTGTCCCACTTCCGCTTCCGGATTCGGAATGTACTGCGATTTCAGCCCTTTGTTGATCGGCTTCCAATTTTTCCCGTCATCATCGCTGCGGAATGCCCCTGCGGCCGAAATCGCGATGAAAATCCTTCCTTTGTTCGCCGGATCGAGCAAAATCGTGTGCAGACACATTCCGCCCGCCCCCGGCTGCCATTGCGGACCGGTTCCGTGCCCGCGCAATCCGGAAAGCTCATCCCAGGTCTTTCCACCGTTCTTCGAAATAAACAGCGCCGCGTCTTCTACTCCCGCGTACACCGTGTCCGGATCGCTCAGCGATGGTTCCAGGTGCCACACCCGCTTGAACTCCCACGGATGCTGCGAGCCGTCATAAAACTGATGTGTCGTCAGCGGAGCGCCGCCATTCGCCGATGTGTTGTACACAAACTTGTTGCTCTCGCCTTTCGGCGATCCATCCGGCGCCGTTGTCGATTCGCCCGCTGGCGTCCCCGGCTGAAACCACGTCTTGCCCCCGTCATCTGAGCGTTGGATGATTTGTCCGAACCACCCGCTCGTTTGCGACGCGTAAATTCGATTCGGATCAGCCGGCGAGCCCTTCAGGTGATACATCTCCCAGCCCGCAAAATGTGGCCCGCTCACGTCCCATTTCTCGCGCTTTCCGTCGGACGTCAAAATGAACGCGCCCTTTTTCGTTCCCACCAGTACCCGCACTCCGCTCATCTGTCTCTCTCCCTTTGCTTGCCTTACCGTCGGCTCTCTGGTCATCGCTCCGCATATTGTTAGATGAAAATAGACGCTTTTCCATCTAAGTTTGCTAGCCGCAGCCATCCGCGCCAGTCTGCTCATCTCGCTTGCAAAAAGCAAGCGAAACTTGCTAGCATTCCAAAATGGCAGGGAAAAAGCCAGCCCCTCGTCGCCGCTCCGGTTGTCCTCTAAACGCTTCCGTAGAAATGTTGGGAGACCGCTGGTCGCTCCTCATCATCCGCGACATGATGGTTCGCGGGTACCGCACTTTCAAGGAGTTCCTCTCCTCCGACGAACGCATCGCCACCAACATCCTTGCCGACCGCCTCCGCCGCCTCGAAAGTTACGGCATCGTCGCCACGCAACCCGATCCCTCTGACGGCCGCAAATTCCACTACCTCCTCACCGCCAAAGGCATGGATCTCGCACCCATCCTCACCGAAATGGTTCTCTGGGCTGCCGCTCACGAAGACACCGGCAATCAGGCCCTAGTGCGCCTCATCAAAAAAGACAAAACGAGATTTCTCGCCGAAGTCCGCAAACGCTGGGCCACACGGTGACGAGTCTTTAGACCAGCGGCTTTCAGCGGAATCGGAAACTGCATACAATCTTCCGAACGCGCTATGGAAAAAACCTCTGGCTCATCTCGCATTCAGTCGGTAGACGCTCTCCGCGGCGCCATTATCATCATTATGGCCCTCGACCATGTGCGCGACTTCACCAACATCTCTGCAATGTCCTTTTCTCCTACCGACCTGACGCGTACCACTGCTGCTCTCTTCTTCACAAGATGGATCACACACTTCTGCGCGCCGGTCTTCGCCTTCACTGCCGGCGTCGGAGCCTTTTTCTGGTACCACAACAAACGAACTCTGCCTCAGCTCTCGCGCTTCCTGCTCACGCGCGGGCTTTGGCTCATGTTTCTCGAGCTCACTGTCCTGCGCTTCATCTTGTTCTTCCAGTGGAACTGGACTGGAGCCCTCTTCATCCTGACGGTCTTCTGGATGCTAGGCCTTTCCATGGTCGTCCTCGCCGCGCTGGTTCACTTGCCGCCCAGAATTCTTGTTCCGCTCAGCTTGATCGTCATTGCCTGCCACAACCTTCTCGATCCGATCGCGCCGGATCGCTTCGGCCGTTTTGCTCCGCTGTGGGACATCCTTCATCAGCAAGCGGCATTTCCGTTTCATGGAGCGGTCTTTGCCGTCGCTTATCCGCTCATCCCCTGGGTTGCGGTCATGGCGGTGGGCTTTTGCTTCGGCAACGTACTCCTGTGGGGTTCCGAGCTTCGCCGCAGTTTCCTGATGCGTCTTGGTCTCGGTCTTACCATCGTTTTCGTCGTGCTTCGCGCGTGGAATCACTATGGCGATCCCTCGCCTTGGACTCATCAACCCATTACGCTATTCACCGCGCTTTCCTTTCTCAACACCACCAAATATCCACCGTCGCTCCTCTTTCTCTTGATAACTCTTGGCCCCGCGATAATCGCTCTCGCCTTCCTCGACCGCCGCAGCTTTGCATCCTCCAACCCGCTCATCGTGTTCGGCCGCGTCCCGTTCTTCTTTTTTCTATTTCACATGGCTCTTGCTCACGTCCTCGCAGTTGTATTGAGCGCTTTCCGCTACGGCCCTCACAGATTTCTCCTGCTCCCACCGCCCTCTCTCGGCGGCTCGCGCGAGATCTTTCCCCCCGACTATGGCTTCAGCCTTCCCGTCGTTTACCTCATCTGGTTGTCCGTCATTCTCATCGGCTATCCCGTTTGCCGCTGGTACGCCAACCTGAAAAATCGACGTCGCGACCTCTGGTGGCTCTCGTACCTCTAGTTGGCGGTAAGCGGCTTTTCTCACTGAAATGAGGCGCTAGTCTTCCACCGCCAGCGTCTCTTAAAGTGTGAGTTCGCGGCCTCACTATTCCGCGAGGCTGCCTCAAGGAGCTTTCATGCGTTCATTTTCACGAATCGCCATCGCCAAATGTTGGGTCCCTCTGCTCCTTGTAAGCCTTTTCGCCGCGCGCCTCGCCGCTCAGGACGATTGGAAAGTCCGCGACGACTGGGAAAAACCGCAAGAGGTCATGGATGTTCTGGGGATCAAGGCAGGCAGCATCGTGGCCGATGTTGGAGCAGGTGACGGCTACTTCACCTTCCACCTCGCCTCGCGTGTCGGCCCGACGGGCAAAGTCTATGCGGAAGACATTCTCGACGAGCGACTCGAAAAGATCCGCACACGCGCCGGCAAGGAAAAACTAACGCAGATCGAAACCATCCATGGCGATACCGACGATCCGCGCCTGCCAGCCGAACGCAGCGATGTCGTTCTCATCTCCAACGCCTACCACGAATTTCGCGACTACGACAAAATGCTACAGGGCATCTTCCGCGCTCTTAAACCCGGCGGCCTTCTAGCCATCATTGACGCCCCCGCCAAGCCCGGCAACCGCCGCGACAGCTACTACGAACGCCATCGCATCCCGGAGAAACTCGTCCGCGAAGACACCGTCCGCAATGGCTTCAGCTTCCTTCGTGAGCTGCCCACCTTCACCCCGCCAGACTCCGACCGCACCTACTTCTTCCTCATCTTCCAGAAGCCTGATTCAGCAAACTCTCCCAAATAGCACCGTAAATCGGCACGCTTACGCGAGGCTTCGCTTGCGGTGTCGAAACATTCGAAAAAGCAAATAGACAACAAGAACGATAGACACGCAGATCAGACCGATCATCCCAGGATTGCTGAATATGGATTCGCTTTCTCGATTGGGTATTTTCGCTTGTCCCCCTATATGACTGCCGAGGTTACTTCGAGGTTGCCGCCGCCCAGAACCACGCTAATTTGATTGAATTGCCTTGACAAAAATGTCACTCGCGGTATAATTATTTTAGTAGTTACGGAGCGGCGGGACCGCTTCCCTCATCGCTCATAGAAAACTGAATCGAGGCTCGGCAAAGTCGTCCTTCAACAACCTTGTCTTTTCTATGCGTTGCTGCGACACCCGGGTGGGCGTACAACTTTTCGACCTGTCTCAGGAGGCAGTTAGGCGCTTGGCTAACTCCTTTAGATTCTGTACTTACAGAAAGGTCCTCCCATAACCCCTTTAGAATCCGTACCTACAAAAAAGAAGGGATGACGACGGCAAGGTAATCCGCTCCAAAACGCTCCCCTTCGGCAACAGGGTCGCCTATAGTCGTACCTTATATCTCTGCATCGAAAGAACATCGTGCCCAAGCTACCTGGCAGCCCAACTCGTATTGGAGGCGAAAGAACCCACTCCCGCGCCGCCGCTCCGGCTAGTGGATCGGGAACTTCGGGTAAGCCCAAGAAATCTGCCACCGAAACCTGGAAGGCCCTTCCAGAAGTTATCGCGCTACTGAAGCCGCGCAAAGGAATCCTCTTGCTGGGCTTCGGCCTGATGGCAATCAACCGGGTTGCCGGTTTGGCTTTGCCCTTTTCGCCCAAGTATTTTTTCGACGACGTCATCGCCAAGCACCAGACGCAACTGCTGCTGCCCCTGGTCCTCGTCGTCATTGGCGCGACCATCGTGCAGGGCATTACCTCGTTCTCGCTGACGCAACTCCTCTCCAAATCCGCGCAGCGCATGATTACGGAAATGCGCCGGCGGATTCAGGCGCACGTTGGCCGACTGCCGGTCACTTACTACGACTCGCACAAGACAGGCGAACTTGTTTCGCGCATCATGAGCGACGTCGAGGGTATCCGTAATCTCATCGGAACGGGATTGGTGGAATTTCTCGGCGGGCTGATGACCGCCGCCATCGCGTTTGTGATTCTGCTTAAGACCAGCGCCATCATGACGCTGCTGGCGTTTCTGATTCTCGTCACTTTCGGTTTGCTCATCAACAAGGCCTTCGCCACGATCCGTCCGATTTTCCGGGCGCGCCCCAAAATTAATGCCGAAGTCACCGGGCGCCTCACGGAATCGCTCGGCGGCGTTCGCGTCGTGAAGGGCTATCATGCGGAAGAGCGCGAAGAAAGGGTATTTGCCGGTGGCGTGCAGCGGTTGCTGGAAAATGTGCTGAAAACGTTGACCGCAACCTCTCTGATGAGCCTTTCGGGCGTCGTTCTGATGGGGCTCGTCAGCGCTATGATCATGTTTCTCGGCGCAAAACAAATCGCTGCCGGGCACATGACTCCCGGCACGCTCGTCAGTTACATGGCGTTTCTGGCTATGCTCGTGGCTCCAGTATTTCAGATTGTTGCGATTGGCACGCAGTTGACGGAAGCGATCACCGGCCTCGAACGCACGCGTGAAATCCTCAACGAAAAAGCAGAAGACGAAGATGCGGGCCGCACGGTCAACATCGATCGAATCAACGGTGAATTAGTTTTCGACAATGTCGATTTTTCCTATGACACCGGCAAGCAAGTTTTGTTCGGCATAAGTTTCAATTCGCAACCGGGAACTGTGACCGCTCTCGTCGGGCCATCCGGAGCAGGGAAGTCCACCATCATTGGTTTGGTCGCAGCGTTCTACAAACCGGCGAGTGGGCGCGTCCTCGTGGATGGAATTGACCTCGCGACCGTGAAGTTGCGCAGCTACCGCACGCAACTCGGAGTCGTGCTGCAGGACACTTTTCTCTTCGACGGAACGATCCGCGAAAACGTGGCGTTCGCGCGGCCGGATGCGAGCGAACAGGAAATCCTCGAAGCTTGCCGCATCGCCCGCGTGGATGAGTTCGCGGAAAACTTCCCGGACCAATACGACACCATCGTCGGCGAACGCGGCGTGCGTCTGTCTGGCGGGCAGAAACAGCGCGTCTCCATCGCCCGCGCGATTCTCGCCGATCCGCGCATCCTGGTTCTCGACGAAGCCACTTCCAGCCTCGACTCTGAATCGGAAGCGCTGATTCAGGAAGGTTTGCGTTACTTGATGCGCGGCCGCACGACGTTCGTTATCGCGCATCGCCTCTCAACGATTCGCCGAGCCGAACAAATCCTTGTCGTCGAAGCCGGGCGCATCATCGAACGCGGCACCCACCAATCGCTCTACGATCTCGGCGGCCGCTACTACGACCTCTACACCCGGCAGCATGGCGTCGAGAGCAATTTGTTTCTCGCGCCCGGCGAAGGCGAAGGCTCGAAAATCGACGAGCCGGCCGCGGAGAAAAATAGTCGCGACGACGATGCCTCGGCCATTCGCTTGCTTCGCAGTTAGAAAAAAGCGATGCACTCGGCGAAGGTATAGGGAAATAACATTGCGCGTCACTTAACGCGGGCCCATAATTGGGACATATTTTTGACCAAGGGTTCAACGGGGAATTGCCATGAGTCGCGTAGCCGAAAACGGACCGATGCAGCAACTCGAAGAGTGGGACGATTTCGTCGCCACACGCTATCGTCAGGGAAAAACCGAAGAAGAATTTCGCAATTACGAAGCTGACGCGAATCCCGGCGTCACCCAGTTCTACCGAGAAAATCACGCCAAGCAAACCTACGATTTTGTGCTGCAGAAAAAAGCGGAATATTGCGGCCTGACGCGCGCAAAAAAGAGCATTTGGGAAATGGCGGAGTATCTAAACACGCTCGTCGATGAGAGCGATCCCGACACTGATTTGACGCAGATCGAGCATTTGCTGCAAACCGCTGAAGCGATCCGTAAAGACGGCCATCCGCGATGGTTCATTCTCGCGGGCTTCGTTCACGATCTCGGCAAAGTGCTATGTCTCTACGGCGAGCCGCAGTGGGCGGTAGTAGGCGACACGTTTCCGGTGGGCTGCGCCTACTCCAGCGAAATTGTGTTTCCGGAATTTTTCGCAGCCAATCCCGACAGCAAAGTCGCCCGGTATCAGACGAAGTATGGCGTGTACGAACCGAACTGCGGCCTCGACAACGTCCGCGTTTCTTTCGGGCACGACGAGTACATCTATCAGGTCACAAAGCGTTATCTGCCGGACGAAGCGCTGTACATGCTCCGCTATCACTCGTTCTATCCCGCGCACAAGCATGGCGCCTACCGCCATCTGATGAACGCGCACGACGAGCAAATGTTCGAGTGGGTGCGAAAATTCAACCCGTACGATTTGTACTCGAAGGGCCGCGAGCGCCCGAACCTGCAGCAAATTTTGCCGTTCTACCAGGACCTCATAGCCGAATACTTCCCAGCTCAAATCGACTGGTGACGGAACTTGGTTTTCCGAGCGCCCGGCTGGTGAATGTTTCCGCCGCAACTCACACTTCATATAAAGTCAAGAAGTCGAACGGCGGGCTCGTAGCTCAGCGTTTAGAGCAGCCGACTCATAATTCAGAGCGCCCTTCTGATTGGTTATGAAAAGTTCTGACGATATTCCGCCGTGTCAACTTCTTATGCAGACCGTCTGTTGATTCGTTCTGATTCGTTTAGCCCCGATTTGAACCAAGAACTATGGCACTTTTATGACACTCGTTCGAAGGACGTGTCCTGGAACGCCGTTACCCAGGCACTTGGGCTCATGCTGACCAGGAGAGCTCTGTGGTCGATTGCTGAACAGTCTCAAGCAAATGCGGCAGACGAGACCTTAGGGTCGCCTCGCACAGTGGAAAATCATCTCGCACGGTCGCGGCGATATCGTACGCTGGCTGACCGACTAGGCGCTCCACGGCGCTCGCAAGCACTTCGTCTACTCTTTGGACGGTAAGTATTTCTTTAAGAAAGTCTACGTTTGGTTGGCCTACGTTTTCCTTCATTGCGACACGATGAGGCGCGAGACCGCTTCAGGACGAAGGTCTTACGAAAATAGGGGAACAGGCTCAATTATCAGTTTTCTGCGGGTACTCCCCTAGTCCGCCACCAAAAACAACGCAGATTCAGTGCTACGCCGTCGGCTAGGTGGTGTACGTTCGAGCGAATGCATTAAGCGCACAAACGTCATATGATGCTACTGGGATTTCGCCTGTTTATCGCACTTCTCGTCTGTAGCGGCGCTGGTCGAGCAAAATCAGAACCAAGGAAAATATGAGCAAACTTTATGTGGGCGGTCTCCCGTACAGCCTGACCGACGAGAGCTTGCTGCAATTTTTCACCGACAAAGGATATCAGCCGGTATCTGCCAAAATCATCACCGAACGAGAAACGGGGCGGTCGCGTGGTTTTGGATTCGTCGAACTCGGACAAGGGGATGACGCTACCGAAATTTATCTGAATAGGAGCAAGATTTGAGCGTGAAAGTCGTTGCCGCAATAAACGGCATGAAGAAGAGCGGCCATGATGCCCATCTCTATAAACATCAAGGCCAAGTATGGGTGGAGATTGACCGGTGCATGCTCGCAACGTTCGACGAAATTGAACAACTGGTTGATAGGGTTCATTCATTTGAAGAATTAGAGGAGATTTTCAGAAAGAGGCACACAGAAGAACTGGGCGGAGTCTAGTCTCCGACACGTACCGGCTAAGAATTTTGACCGGAGCATCAAGGCCCTTTGACGCGCAGCAAATCTTACCTTCTTCAATCGCAATATCAAAAGTGTTGGGACCTCCAAAGAGACAGAATCTGTGCTCTCGAGCGGACGTTTAATGAGTTCATATCGAGAAAGATTAGAAGTATGAAAATCAGTACCGAACCGGCAGGCGAAGATTCCAGAGGATTCAGGCAGTAGAAACGAGAAGAACGCGAGTCACGAAGGTATAGGTTAGACCTTGGATTAGGAGCGGGAACCAGCTCCTCAGTGCACGATAGCCTCTCTTAATTTGTCGTTTGGTTGAAGTTCCCAGGCGAAATAAGCTGGCTGCGACGGCGAGACCGAAATATCTCCGCTATCACGAAGCATCACTGAGAGGCCGTGCTGGTCCTAAGTGGTCAAAACGGCTAATCCTTTGCTCAACGTGTCAAGCCGTGCGAGATAGACTTTCTGGTCCTGATACATGCTGTTGCTCTTCCGACAGAAAGGAATGCAGTTGAAGCTCGGGAACTCGATGCACGTCGGTCGCATAGGCCCTATAAGAATTCGTTCCCAGGCGGACAAATACAATCGCACATTCCTTCACAAGCTCGGACCGGAGAGGCTGTTCGGCTTGCATGGCCTCAAAAATAGCCGCGATGTCTACGCCAGAGACGAACGCACACCAATTGGAGCCCCGAGCGGCCATGTCGTATTGTGTGGCTCCGTCGGCGTTCGCAAACCGGAGCCGCTGCTCTTCGTACGCCATTACGCCTCGCACTAGGTTCCGTTGCCAATCCAGCAAAGCAGGGTGCCTGGCAACGCACTCCTCCAAGAACGGACGCAACACCAGCCAAATGTGGAGCATGTTAGACGGATCAGCCTCGATTTCTTCCCGGGTGATGCCGCCCCGGCGTGAAAGCACGCTATAAAAGGACGCGATCAGGCTTCCGCCCATCACGCGGCCCATCATGGCGACCGTTAAGGGCGCCGCGTTGACGGCTTGCGTGAAGAACACTTCCGCTTGCGCCAATTGCGGGAATGAGCCGGCGAGGCTGTGCGGCGCGAAATAACCCGCGAAGAATTCCGGGTCGCTTTGGATTGCCGCTACGTCTTCCGGCGGGACCTCCAAAAATGGATACTCAATGCGGAGCGAGTCCATATCGAACTGCGCTGGGAGCAACGAACGTGACAGCGGTGCGGGTGGCCAGGTGCGCAGGCGATGGAACTGCACCATGCCTGCCCCGATCAGCTTCAATTCTGCCCCCATGGCGATCGTGGAGGAAAGCTCCTCGCCACTTTCGTCGGGGAATCCAATCACGAAAGAGCAGGTCGAGGTGATTCCGAGGTCAGACAGATTCTTGATGGTTGCAACAACGCCCTCTCGCTTTAACCCCTTGCGCATCTCCTTCTGCAGTCGAGGCGACGCCGATTCGACGCCGAAGAACATGGCCCAACAACCCGCTGTCTTCATTTTCGGCAACAGACCGTGCAGGTTGATGTCCGTTCTGTGGTTTGCCATCCACTCAACAGGCAGTCGCGACTCCATCATGGCTTCGCTGAAGGCATTAATGAATTGCTTATCTACGGTCAGCAGATCGTGGACAAGCATGAAGCCATCGTAGCCGTACTGCTCGTATAGAAAGCGCATCTCCTCGATGATGCTCTCGACCGGCTTCACGCGATATTTCCGCTCCCAGAAGGGCGCCGTTGCGCAAAAAGTGCATGCGAAGGGACACCCGCGCCCAGCTTCAACATAAATTGTTCGGCGCGACGAACCTTCGGGAACGGTCTCCGCGTAACGTTTCAGATCGATGATGCCATCCAGACTGCACCAGATCGGCGGTAGCTCTGAAAGGTCTATCAGCCCAGTAATAGCGGTGGCACGCAACTCGCTGTTTGCGCGATAGTGGAGTCGAGGAACGCCCGAAATTACTCCACCCGATGCTACCGTCGCAAGCAACGTGGAGAACGCTCGCTCTCCCTCGCCTTCAATTGCGTAGTCGAGTTCCGGTATTCGCCGAAGAGCTTGACGACCCAGCGCGCCGAAGTGTGAGCCGCCTCCGATTGTAATGATGGACGGATCGCACTCTTTGACCGTCCGGATGATGCGCTCCGCCTGAAGGCTGTTGTTGTACATCGACGTTATGCCGACCGCATGGGGGGAGAAGTCGCGCACCGCGAGCGCCAGGAGCGTCCGATATATCTCTTCGCCTTTCGGAAGCCCTTTCACTTCCAAGTCCAAGTCCAAGACGCGGACTTCGTGGCCATCACGTTTCAGCCATGCGGCCAGTGTGCAGAGACCCAATGGTGGCGTCACCTCGCGGCTGGCGTTAAGTGGGGGATGAATGAGGAGCACTCTCATGAGCAATCTTTAGGTCGGCGAAAGGCAGCACTTGAAGAGCAAAGCCGACGACTCGAAAGCCAGATGGAATAAAGAAGCGGTCACGATGAAACCGCCTCCGGAGGTCCGCAAACTAAGCTGCGCCTATCGAATTTGTGCGCGGTTCAGTTGTTCAAGCTTTTCGACATTTTGAGGGCTGATGTAAATGGAAATGAGGG